>Ga0182018_10001117_pt1 | contig 32139 bp, 27 predicted proteins | sample 812P2MmetaG_FD_120490 | JGI IMG/M metagenome (GOLD analysis project Ga0182018, IMG submission 120490) | Permafrost microbial communities from Stordalen Mire, Sweden - 812P2M metaG | ecosystem: Environmental > Terrestrial > Soil > Wetlands > Permafrost | place: Sweden: Stordalen | collected...
AATCTCTGTGCAGGAGGCGCCACGTTCCGCATTTGGGCGCCGCTCGCACAGGCAGTTTATGTTGCATTCAACCAAGCGCCGGGAACCGTGTATGTTAAGCAGGATCAGGGCCTGCTCGTCCAAAACGGCGAATACTGGACGGGATTCATTCCCGGCGTAACCGAGGGTACGCAGTACCGGTGCTGGGTTGTCGGCCAGGGAACCGAGGGCTACAAGCGCGACCCGTACGCGAAGGAACTCACCTTCGGCACATTTCCCGACTACAACTGCATTGTAAGGGACCCGGGGCAGTATGTCTGGCAGGACGCAGGATACCAGCCCCCAGCTTTCAGCGACCTCATCATCTATCAGTTCCATTTCGGCGTGTATTACGCCGTGGATGCGCAGGGCAATGACATACGGCCGAACCGGATCTGCAAGGTGTTGGACGTGTTGGACCGCATTCCGTACTTCGCTGCTCTCGGTGTGAACGCGATCCTGCCCCTGCCGTTCCAGGAGTGCCAAGGTGAGAACACCCTCGGTTACAACGGGACGGACTATTTCTCACTTGAGATGGACTACGCCGTGCAGCTTCCCGACCTGCCAATATACGTAGATCGGGTGAATGCGCTGCGCTTGGCCAAGGGCAAAGCCACCTTGACGGTGGCCGACCTCACTCGACAGGAGGACCAATTCAAGGCTTTCGTCGATCTCTGCCACATTTACGGCATCGCTGTTATTGCTGACGTTGTCTTTAACCATGCAGGTGGTCCGTTTGACGACCAGTGCATGTTTTTTCTGGATCGCGAGAAAGTCGGGGACAACAATAACAGCCTCTATTTCACCGATCAGCCTATGGCGGGTGGCCTAATCTTCGCCTATTGGAAAACCCAGGTCTGCCAGTTGCTCATCGATTGCGGGAAGACTCTGCTCCATGACTTTCACATCGACGGGTTGCGTTATGACCAAGTGACCGTCATCGCGCAGAACGGCGGCTGGTATTTCGCCCAGAACGTCACCAGCACGTTGCGATTCGTGAAGCCGACAGCCGTGCAGATCGCGGAATACTGGGACAATGACCGTTGGAAGGGCATCGCAACACCTCCGTTCGGCATGGGATTCGACGTTGGCTATTCTGATTCGCTCCGGCAGGCGATTCGCTCTGCAGTTTCGCAGGCGACTGGAGGGCAGTTCGCGCAAGTGGACATGGACCAGATTCACGATGCGATGTATGTCACATACAATGCCGACAGCCGCTGGGGGCTATTGCAGCAGTTGGAAAACCATGACGTGGAATACGTCGATCACGATGACAAGCAGCCGCGGATTGCTGCGCTGTCCGATCCAAGCAATGCGCGCTCGTGGTACGCGCGAAGTCGGTCGAAGGTGGCGACGGGCCTTTTGCTCACAGCTCCAGGCATACCGATGATCTTCATGGGTCAGGAATTCCTGGAGGACAAATATTGGAGCGACTGGCAGGGACGGCCGGACCTGCTCATCTACTGGGCCGGGCTCGACGGCGCCGACAAGAACATGGGCGACCAGCACCAGTTCACCTCCGACATCATGTGGCTGAGGCGGAAACAGCCCGCGCTGCGTGCCGAAGGCTTGAACGTGTTCCACGTGGACAATCAAAATAGGGTGATCGCCTTTCAGCGCTGGGTTCCGGGCGTGGGCCGCGACGTCGTTGTCGTGGCCTGTTTCAACGAGACTACATTCTACAACGGCGGTTATAACCTTGGGTTCCCCGGCGGCGGATATTGGTACGAGGTGTTCAACAGCGACTTCTACGACACCATGCCGAATCCCAATCTCCAGGGAAACAACGGCGGAATCACAGTCGGCGGCCCCCCCATGGATAACCTTCCAACGTCCGCGGCCATTACGCTGCCGGCGAACAGCTTGATCGTTTTCGCGCGCGACCTTGGCGACTGAATGGCGCAGTCATCTTGGAGCGAAAGTAAATGGACGATCGAGAACGACTTTAGTATGTTTCTATTCTCGCTGGTATCACCATCAGGTCGGGATTATCCGGAAAAGAGGGCATAAGTATATAGTTTCAAGGCATTTTTGCTCTTCCCTCGCACTGTGACAGTTGGTTTCTCCTTATTCACGGTCAAGGCTTGCAATCTGAAGACTAAAAAAAATCTGCGTCATTTCGCGTAGACAATACCCGCATCCCTCGTCCCTGCGTGGGCAGCTTGACGAATTGGGTAATCCGCGGCATTAGGTGGGCCATGGACGTGGGCAAGATCCAAGATCAGGTGCGACGCCTTCCAGCAGGCCAGCGGAAGAAGCTTACGGCATGGATGGTTTCCCATTATCCCATGCTTACCGTCGATGGGCTCATGGCCAAAGCTTCGCGCGAGGTTAAGGCGGCCCGATGGAAGCCAGCGCCTCCAACGGAGGACAATATTCCGAAGGGAACAATCCTCGAGAATGCCCTTCACGTAGCCGACCGGCTGGGTCTTCGTAAGTAGCCGGTGCCTGAACCCCGGCAGCTCGTCCACACGGAATGGTTTGACGACGCCCTTCAAAGCCTGGGCGATTCGCCGCAGACTGACATCCTCCTGCGGAGGAATTGTATCGTTTGGCAACGTATGCCGACCTCGTGCCCTTGGCACCAGACTGCCACGCATTGCGGCTCTACCAAACAAGGGAATTTCTGCGTCGCGACGGGCACCTGGTCAGGGCGTTGATCTTTTTCGTGATCCGCAGCAATCAATCCGTCGAGCTGCGGCACATCGAGGTGGTGGAAGAGAGCATGACTGGAGCCACACCTGGGACCGCCGGGACATGATACCTATATCTGGTTCAGGCAGTCCGAAACCTGATTGCTGAACGCGCCGAAAGGCCGCGCCCCCATAATTCCACCACCGATGCCGCCTCCACTAAACCTTTCGCAGATCGATCACTTCATCGTGTTGATGATGGAAAATCGGTCGTTTGATCACCTATTTGGCTACCAATTCGCGTCGGCCCAGGGCGGATTGAGCGGGGGCGAATCCAACCTTGCTGACCCGACGAATCCGGCAAGCAACAGGGTCTCGGTAGGCCCTGCGAATTCATATACGATGCCGTTTGACCCTGGGCACGAGTTTCCCGACGTCCAGCACCAGCTCTATGGACCGGATGGCGCCGTTGGCCTCCCACCAATGTGCGGATTTCTCTATTCTGCGCTCAATCCCCCGGTGGGCACGGCGCCACCGTCCGCCGCAGATGCCGCGCGGGTCCTCCAGTGCTTTCAGCCGGCGCAGGTCCCTGCGCTGAGCACGTTGGCCGGCCAATTTGCGGTTGCCAACGCCTGGTATTCCTCGCTTCCGGGGCCCACATGGCCGAACCGATTCTTCGTCCACGCGGCCACCTCGGGTGGATTGACCAACAGCCCGACCGATGGGGAGGTCCTGACGGGGTACTCGTTCGATGGCGGGACCATCTACGACAAGTTGGATGCCGCCAAGATACCCTGGAGGATATACCACGACGGCCTTCCACAGACGGCCGGGATCCAGAGCCTCCGGAGCCAGTACGTCGATCCGTTCACGCAGAATTTCAGCGAAATGAGCAATTTTGCCGGGGACCTCGCGTCGGGGCGGCTTCCCAATTATGTGTTCATCGAGCCCGACTACGACACGGGAAACAATTACGTCGGGGGCAACTCGATGCACCCGCTCAATGATGTCCGCAAAGGCGACGGTCTCATCAAAACGGTATACGAGGCGCTTCGGAATTCGCCGTATTGGTCCAACACGATGCTGATCATAACATTCGATGAGCACGGCGGATTTTTTGACCATTGTGTCCCGCCCACGACGGTGCCCACTGGCGACGACTACCGGTACGCCGACCCTCCCACCCGGGGATTCGGATTCAATCGTTACGGGGTGCGCGTGCCCAACGTCATCATCTCGGCCTTCACGCCGGCCGGATTGCTCCTCGATGGCCTGTCTAACCCGAATCTCGTCTTCGACCACTCGTCGGTCCTGGCGACGGCCGAGTTGCGTTTCGGGCTGCCATCGCTGACCAACCGGGACGAGAACGCCAACACCCTGATCGCGGCGCTCAGCCTATCGGACGCCCGGACCGATGCCCCAACTGCGCTTCCCGGCCCGCCTCCTGACATCGCCGGCGCGCCAACCCCGGTCCCAGCGGCTGCTCTCGCGACCAGCCCGCTGTCGGGCAACCAACAAAGCTTTCTCGCCCTCGCCACAGCCTGCAGGATGAGCATGGCCAAGGATCCCAGCACCCATCCCGCGATTTGGGCTGCCCACCAAGCTGTGAAAAACCAGCAACAGGCGGCCGCCTATATCTCCGCGCTCGAGAACCAGGTCACGGAAAGGCGCCAGTGAATGTTGCGCGATCCGGGGAGTGGAGGGCACTTGAATCTCTTCGAAAATATTGGGACGGCCGTCCCGTTCAACCGGGGTCGCGACTAGCGCCCCGATGATGCCTTTCGGTGGGATATCTTGCTCTACCTCGCCGGCGCGCGCTCAAGAGTTTGGAAGGATTCATGAAGGAAGAAGTAAAATTGCGCGGAGAGGCTGCGCACGGGCACAGGGCGATTCACGGACTATTATTACGTTTTTTTGCGGGCGGCCCCTGCTGACGCGACGGACGGGGGCGGCCATGGGGACGAGCATGGCCCGTTCCGAAACGTCCCCTGAATTCAACCCATGGGCCTTCCCCAGTCACAAACGGGTTACGGGAGGCTCCTCCGAGCCCTCTTCCAGTTGCTGCGCCTATTTCCGGACGAGCGTGGTCAGGCTTCGGGCGGGAAGGTGGAGCCTGAGGGCGGGCGAGCCTTCGGCGAATTCGATCGTGGATTCCTGGTAGCCTGACAATTCGGTCGTGGTCACGGTCCCCCACGACCCGTGCGGCAGGCCCGAAATCGTGGCGTCGCGGTCCGCCCCGAGGTTCAGGACATGGGCGACCAGCAAATCGCCCTTCGCAAAGGCGCTGACCTTGACGTCGGCCTGGTCGCTCGCGCTCTGGATGACGTCGCCCTTCACGGGCGAGAGGTTCGTGAACTGCTTCATGAGCCAGAAGCGCCCCGTCGGCTCGATGGCGCCGCCCGGACCGACGTGGACCAAGCCGTAGTCGTCCGTGAACTGCCAGTAGATGATCGCCTGGGGCCGGACGTGGCGGAGCAGGTCCTGGAACTGTCCGGCCTCCCTGAGGCCATAGGCGTAGCTGTCATAGGCGGAGTTCTTGTAGGCGCCGGGATCGACGCCCGCCTCGGCCACGAGGAGCGGGAGGCGGAGCCAGGCGCCGACGTCCGCCCAGGCCTCGTACTGGGCGGGGGTGCCGCTTCCCCAGCTGTGGACCGAGACCGCGCCCACGTAGCGCATCGCCTCGGCGTCGGCCGCAGCCGCCAGCACGAACTTGTGGGAGTCCCGGGGATTGGCCGTGTCGCCGAGGAGCATCCGGGTCTTGAGCCCGAGCGAGGCCAGGTGCGCGCCGATCCGCCTGATCTCGTCCCGGTGGGTCTCGGGCGTAAAGCCGATGTTGACCCCGAGGTCCGACTCGTTGAACGAGAAGAGGTCGGGCTCGACGCCGTAGTGCGCCTTCAGATAAACGAGGTAGCTTCCGAGAAGGTCGAGGAATTCCGGCCAGCGCTCCGGGGCGATTTGCCGGCCGAAGGCCCCGAAGCCCTTCTGGTTCGGGTCCGTGTAGTAGCGCTCCGGCAGGAACCAGAGGCTTAGGATCATCGGGATGCCCTTCTTCTGTACCTTCTGCATGAGCTCAAAATCCCGCGTGAGCTGGGGGCTCAGAGTCGCGGCATTGCGCTCGTGGTCCCAGTTGATCGCTTTGAACTCGAATCGAGTCCAGGACACCGTGAGGTTGTTCAGGGTGTAGTCCGCGATGGGGGTGTCCGTGTACATCCGGTAGTTCCCGCCGAAGCCGTCGAAGGAGTAGAGCCTCGAGGTCGGGTCGACGGACAGGCTGGCGGGTGCGGCATGGGCCGTTCCGGTGAGCTTGAGGGTCATGCCGAGCTTGAGCGTGTCGCCCGTCATCCAGGCTCCGGACTGCAGGGTGATGCGCACGCGGTAGGACCTGCCGGAGGCGTCCCAGGTGTCGGTGACGGTGACCAGGCGGGGCTGATCGAAGGCGACCGAGAGCTTCCAGTTCCCCTCGGGGTCGGCGAAGGTGACGCCGGGGGTGGTCTCGCTGAAGAAGGTCGGGTCGGCGGGCCTCGTTTGCGGAAAGGGCTGGCCGGAGGGCTCGAGGTGCCAGCCCGCGAAATTCGAGCGCGGCAGGTCGAGGACGTAATCGACCGACGCCACGTCCAGGGGAAACTTGATCTTCTCCATCCCGGGAAAGAGCGGCTTGGCGGTGACGGACCCGTCGATGGCCACGCCTGCGTCGGATTCGGCCCAGGTTGCCGACATCTGGGCCTGGCTGCCGTTCGGGAAGGCGACGTTGCCCTCCCAATGGAGGGCTGTGCCCTTGCGGACGATAGGCGAACGCTGGTCGTCGGGCTGGATCGTGGAGCCCGGGGCGCCGGTGAAGGTGGCGACGAATCCGCCGTGCACGGGAAGCTCGACCCCATTCGAGATGAGGGACGTCAGGCCCCCGGCGGAGTCATAGGTGGCCTGCTCGGCTGCGAGGCAGGCGGATCCGGTGAAGAGCACAGCGAGCGCGAATATCTTCATCATGCGGTGGGGTCCCAAACCCTACCACCCAACCGGGATTGGACAAGCGGTTTTCCCGGTTTGTCCAGGGCCCGTTGGGCGGGCGGCGTGGGGGTTGCCTAGGCAAATTTGGGTGTTCGATTGACTTCGAGTTTCGGCTTGTGCGGCCGAGGCGCTGATAGGTCCACCAAGCGATGATTCTTGTCTGGTCATTGCATCGTGGGGGGAACAGATTTTCTGGCCGCGCCTTAGATGCCGAACGATTTTATTCCACCGGTTGCGAAGCCCCACGGCCGGCCGGCGTGGTTCCAGACGGCGGTGTTGGCGGCCCTTGTGCTCCTAGGCACAGCACTTCGGTGGTGCTACCTTGATGCGCCCTCGTTTCATCCAGACGAGAGCTTTCCTGTTGCCTTTGTCGAGCGGTACCGCGCCACGGGCGACCTGGATGTAAACCTGGCCAAGGTGCCTTTGTTCGGGACCCAGGTCGCCGATGGCTACGACAAATCCGCCTACCATCACGCCATCATCGCGTGGGACGGGCTCGTTCGCAATGTCGCCGGATGGCCGAAGGAGGGGAGTGCCGATGCCATCTTGATCCGCACGAGGGCGTTCTCCGCGCTCATGGCCTCTCTGGCCCTCGCGGCCTTCGCCTGGCTCGCGTGGCGTGAGGCGGGCTTTGCGGCGGCGGCGGTCGCAGTCGCATTTGCGGCCGTAAACCCCATCCTCATCCAGGACGCCCATTTTGCCAGGCCCGATTCGCTGCTTCTTCTTTTGACGCTGCTTTACCTGGGGCTCTCCGGCGCGGCCGGCGCCTTCACTCCTGTACGTGCAGCATGCCTCGGTCTCCTCCTCGGCGCGCTTGTCGCCTGCAAGAACACAATGGGGCTTCTCCTTCCGGTTCCCTTCATCGTGCTCGCGGCCCGGGCCACGCTGCGGAGGGAGTCGGCGGGCGCCCTGGCGCTTTACGTCGGTGCGACGGCGCTCGCCTTCTTGGCAGCCCAGCCGGAATCATGGCTCAATTTCAGCAAGTTCATGACGGGCCTGCACACGCTTAGCACCCAATACTCACATCCGTTCCCGGCACAGGGAGCGCTCGATGGGGGCACGACTTTCGGGATGGCGGCGAGGTATTTCTACGCGACCCTCGGCCCGGCGACGGCGCTCTTAACAACGGCTGGGATTTTTTCATGGTTTCGGCGCGGAGCGCGTGTGCTCCTGTCCGTATGGATCTTGCCCGCGCTCGCCTTCGGCATCTTCTTCGGCAGCCGCACGAATTTCTTCGAGCGCTCCTACGGGACATTTCTGCCGGGCGTTTTCCTGGCCGCTGGGGCGGGAGTGGCGTATGTCGCCTCGTTCCGTAGGTCGGGGCCTTGGTTTGCCGCCGCCATTGCGGCACTCGCCATCCTGCCCGGGGCAAGGGTCACATATGTGCTCGTGAACTCCTCCCTATCGGGCCGAGCGGAGGAGGTTCACCAAGTGTATGCCCATCGCCTGAGGACCGCGGCTGCGCCGGTGCCGGTCATCAACACGTGGCTCTGCGCGCCCTCGCAACTCGAGATCTGCCTGGACATTGCCAGGAACATGCGCGGCCCCTTCATCCTGGCCGTCGGGGACTTTGGAGACGACTGGACCGCGCGCTCACTGCGCCAGCTTAGAGCCGCTCTGCCCGTGACCCAGTTCGCCGTCATTCGCGGGCCGTTCGCCGATTTGCCCATTTCGTCCCTCCAGTGCTACAACGGGCCCACCTTCCGCTATCTATGGATCGGGAGCCGTCCTCCACCGGCCCTTCCCGTGCCGTGACCCGCATCAACTGGAAAGCAGCTATGGCAATTCCACAGGCAATTTTTCGTCATCCGCCGGTCAGTCGTGCTCCAACCTCTTGCCGAGGCCGATCACATCGTCCTGAATGAAGCCGATGGCCCGGTAGAAGGCCAAAACCTTGGTATTGGACGTGCGCACGTTCAGGTTGATCTTGGCACATCCCGCCGCCCGCAACAGCCGTTCCGCCTCGTCCATCATTTGGCGCCCGTAACCGTGCCGCTGGTGCTTGGGACACACGGCCAAATAGTTGATCGATCCGCGATGGCCTTCATATCCGGCCATCGCCGACGCGATGATTTCGCTGTCGAGGAGCCCGATCAGGAACAGTTCCGCACCGACCTTCTGCTTTCTCGCGCAATCCTTCCGAGGATCGTTGGTAGCGTGTACAAGACCGCAGCGATGCCACAGGTCCGCGACGGCTTCAGTGTCTTCGGGTCGAAAAGATCGGATGGCAAACACGGACGAGCGCAGGGGATTTATCGGTCAGCGGTCCTGCAGGCCGATTCGGTTCAACCCCGATTTGCGACAGGAGTCCATCACGAATGCCAATCGGTTCAACTCGTTCTTCTTGTCGGCTTTGATGAGGACCGAAGTATTCGCGAAGCGTCCTTCTCATCACCAGGCGATGCCGACGCCCACCACAATGGGAATATAGAAGACGGTCGCCGTGAAAAAATGGAGCTTGCCGATAGCCGCCTCATGAAGGCCGATCCCCATCTTGCTCATGAGGGCGTCGGTGCGCGCTTCCGACTGAGAATTGAGGATATCCTGATGCAGTTCCTCCATCTTCAATGACTCGTGAACCGTATAGGGAGCCATCCGCACAATGTCCGGGCTCTCGGCTCCAAGCAATTGGGATTGGGGGAGCGTCGGTCCCCGGGCAAGCGAGGATTTGTGCGGTGCGGGCGCCGCTTGGGAGGGCACGAACTTAAATTCCGACAGGATTTCCCTGCGAATATCCGTAGCTGGGACGGCCTTGGCCGGATCAACATCCTCTTTGGCCGCAAGAACACCCGCCGCGGCGATCAGAAAAATCAGGGCGGCGCGCCCCGCCCAAGGGGTGAGGGATTTTACATTCCGCTGCGCCTCGATGGCCATGGTCCCGGGGAATGGTTCACTCCCTATGGGTCACGGACGGGCGACCCAGGTTCCAGAAACCTGCGGCGGCTCCGGGTACGCTTTTAACTCTGCGTTTCGTTCTGGGCATGCGGACGCGTCTAGGTTTGTAGACGCTCGGTCCCCTCAACCCGACGGGCCGTCATTCCGTTTGATCGGAGGGGAATTAACCACCAGCGGATGGGCCAGGACAAAACAAACGAGCCAGCCTCCGAGCGAGAGGGTGGCGACCGTGAACGCCAGTCTCCTTCCGTGCCACAGGCTCTCGAGCCAATGCGTGAACTCGGCGCTATAGACATTGCCGAGTCCGCCGATGCGCTCCAGCTCGTACTCCGTGGCCTTGGAATTTCCGAGGGCGACCGCGTTCAGGAGGTCGTCCTCGGGAGGGGGCGCATTCGTGTAGATCAAGACGGCGGCGACGAGGCCAGCCAGGAGAACAAAGACCCCGATCGTTCGGAGCCGCCGTTGGCGCGCTGCGAGTTCACCCGTCGCGTCCTTCGCTCGCTTGAGCGAAGCGATCATGAAGCGGGCCAATCCGATGACGAGCACGAGCAAAAAGGGCGCTAGCAAAGCACCGCTCATGCCGGAGTCGCCGCGTTGGGAGGGCAGGGGGGCCTACTGCTGATATGCCTATTTTGGATCACAGTCTTTTGGCTGCAGTGGAATTAGAGAGCGCTCCCACGCGGCAATACCATCACGACAGACGAATCGCTCCATTAAAAGATGTTCCTGACGTGGCTGTTATCCGCGCGTTTAAGCCCCAGATTGATAGCGGCTTGCGGGGCATTTGGAATCGAAACCGCATTATCCCCCATATCGCATTTGCGTCCCGCGATTCGCCGGGCCGAAACTCGGTCCCCGTGCAATGGCGCCTTTCCATCGTGTTCGCGGCGTCTCTCGCCCTGGCCGCCTGCCAAAGGCATGAGACGCTGGTCGCAAGCGGCACCCGGGACCAGATACTCCTTATCGGCAACAAAGACGAGCCGGCCGATCTCGATCCAAACATCAATCAAGCGAGCTCGACCGGACAAATCCTCTCCGCGCTATTCCAGGGACTGGTGACCATGTCCAGCGACGGTCACACGGTCCTTCCTGGAATGGCCGAGCGATGGGAGGTCTCCGGTGACGGCCTCACCTATACCTTCCATTTGCGCGCCGATGGCCGATGGTCGAACGGCGAACCCCTGACGGCGGTGGATTTCCGGGACACGTTCATGCGGATCCTCGATCCGCAGGTCGGGTGTGAGGACGCCGGTTACGCGTTCTCGATTCGCGGCGCGCGCGATTTTGTGGAGGGGCGATCCACGGATCCATCAAGCGTCGGGATCCGAGTCGTGGATCCGCACACGCTCGTTTTCGAACTGGTTCATCCAGCGCCCTACCTGCTCATGGTGATTTCCAGTTTTCCATTCTACCCCGTCTATATGCCCTCGCTGGACGCCCAGGGAGGGCGCCACCAGCGCGGTGGCCCCTGGACGCGTCCCGGCGTCCTCGTCAGCAACGGTCCATTCACGCTCGAGGAGTGGATTCCCAATGCGTACGTCCGCGTTGTGCGAAACCCGAACTATTGGGATGCCGGACGGGTCCGGCTCCGTGAAATCCGCTTCTACCCGACCGACGACGCGGACTCCGAGGAACTCGCCTTCCGCGCGGGCCAGCTGCACGCCACGGCCCGCCTTCCGCAGACCAAGGTTGCCGTCTACGAAGCCGCGCACCCCGAGGAGCTCCACGTAAATCCCATACTTCGCACGAACTACCTGACCTTCAACCTGTCCCGTCCGCCTTTTGCCGATCCGCGCGTTCGGCGGGCCTTCTCGCTCGCCATTGACCGCGAGAGGCTCGTGCGAGCGGCCCTCGGCCGGGTGGGCAGTCCCGCCCACGCCATGGTGCGTCCCGGGATGGGGGGATTCGGGCCGCCGCGCGGGTTTCCATTCGACCCAGCCCTGGCGAGGAAGCTTCTTGCGGAGGCGGGATACCCGGGCGGGACCGGCCTGCCGGCCGTTGAATTCACGCTCAACGGAAACACGGGCGTCACCCTCGAGGTGGGAGAGGTGCTCCAGCAGATGTGGATGGAGAACCTCGGTGTCCGCGTGACCGTGGTCCCGGTCGAATTCAAGGCCTACCTGAGCACCCTGCGCGAAAAGCAATTCCAGCTGCTGATGGACAGCTGGTTGCCCCTGCCCGACCCGAGCGACATCCTCAGCATGGGCGTCACCTCGGATCCCAACAACGATTCAGGGGCGAGCTACCGCGACTATGACGCTGCGTTTGCAGCCTCCGAACGAACCGCCGATCCGAGGATTCGCAACGAGGCCTTTAAGGCCATGGAGCGCATCAACGCCCGCGAGGTCTTTTACGCCCCGATCTACTACACGAATCAGGCTTACCTCGTCCAAACGAGCGTCCGCGGCTGGCGGGACAATCCGGACGAATGGATCGACTGGCGCGAGCTTTACCTCGCGCCCTAGGCGGGGACACGAATGCTCAAGGTCGTCGGGATGCGCCGCACGCCTCCGCCGCCACGCCCCATCGCAGGTTGTGAAGCGAATGGTGAAATCCGTCGAATCCGCCCGTTTCCGCGAGTGCCAGCAACGTGACCAGCGCCGCCGGGAACACATCGGCCCGGGTGGGCGGCAGGCCCGCAATTCGCTCCCTCGCGGCCAGGTTGAGGCCGGTGACCTCCGCCAAAACCTCGCGCAGGAGGGGGACGCGGATGAGGGCGTCGGTTTGCGCGAGCCTAACGCCTCGCCGTGCGGCCACCATCGCGCGAACCGTCGTCAAGGTTCCACCTGTGCCGACGACGGCCGCGCTCGCTTGGATGGGAAAAGGGAATCCAGAACGTAGGAGCTCCGCCTTCACATGGTCCCCGATTTCCCGGGCGCTTTTTTCGCCGAGCGCAGAGGAAGGATCGACAATGAACTTCTCGGTCATCCGCACGCAGCCGAGCGGCAGGCTCACGGCGAGGTCCACGGCCCGCTCGCGAAAGAACAGGCACTCGAGGCTGCCTCCCCCAAGGTCGAAGACATAGAAATCGCGCAGGCGCTCAAGGGCCGGGTCCGTGGTGAGGCCCCTTCCGATCAGGTTCGCCTCCTCCAGGCCGGTCAGAATCCGGAGATCGAGTCCGGTGTCCGCCTTCACGCGGTCCCGGAAGCCGGCGCCGTTGGAGGCGTCCCGGACGGCGCTGGTCGCGACCGCGAGGATCGGGTCGGCACCCAGATTTCTTGCCTCGGCCGCGAGCCGGGCAATGGCGGAGACCCCGTGCTCGATCCCCTCGGCGCCCAGCCTGGGCGTTACGGCGCCGATGCCTGAACTGATCCTCACCTCGAGGGTCATTGAACCGACCTCCCGCAGGGGTCCAGCTGGCGGGAGGTCGGCGACCAGGAGCTTGATCGAATTGCTTCCGACATCGATAATGGCGACGCGCATGGGGGAACGGCCTAGATCCGGTAATCCGACGGGGCAATGAGGAGTGTGAATTCGCCCTTCAGGCTTGCCTTGGAAAGCTTGTCCCGGATTTCCGCAACGGGTCCCACCCAGAAGGTTTCATGGACCTTCGTGACCTCCTTCGCGACGCAGACGACGCGTTCGGCCCCGAGCACGGCGACGAGGTCGTCCACGGCCTTGTCGATCCGGTGACAGCTTTCGTAAAGGGCGATCGTGTACTCGAAGTCCCGGTGTTTTTCGAAAAAAGCACGCCGCGCCGACGATTTCGGGGGCAGAAAACCCGCGAACAGGAACCCATTGGTCGGCAACCCGGCGGCGCTCAGCACCGCCGCAAAGGCGACGGCGCCGGGGACGGGAATGACGGGCAGCCCGCGTCGGCGGCAGGCCCGCACGATTCGAAAGCCGGGGTCGCTTAGGCCGGGAGTCCCGGCGTCAGAGGCCAGCGCCACCGACCGGCCTGACGCGATGGATTCGGCGAGGCGTTCCGCGGCCTCGGTCTCATTGTGCTCGTGGTAGGCCACGAGGGAGCGCCTGATCCCCAGGCGGTCGAGGAGAAGGCCCGTGGTGCGCGTGTCCTCGCAGGCGACGGCATCGACCGTGCCGAGGATCGCGCGCGCGCGCGCGGTCAGGTCTGAAAGGTTTCCGATCGGCGTCGCGACGACGTACAGGTGGCCCGGCTGGGCCGTGAGCGAGGGGTTACTCGGCTCCGGACTCAATGCACATTGCTTCCGCTGCCGCTCATCCCGGGGATCTGGCCTTCCCATTCGGCGGGTTGATTCCAGGGGATCGAGGAGTCCGGGGGAGACTGCGTGGTGCAACCTGCCAAAAGAATCACGCCTACTGCGATAAGGAGGAACGCGGCGGCACGTCGTAAGGGCGAATTCATGCTGCCCAAAAATTACGCCCCCTGTCGCCCGGATGCAAGTCGCCACTATTCAAAGCGAGTAGGTCGATTCAAACCAAGGCTCCCGGGAGGCTTTTCGCACGCTGCCGTTGGCCGCCAGGTGCTCAAGAATCTTGTAGGCGGTTTCCGAATCGCCGGACGCTTGGAGGGCGAGTGCCTCCGCCGTGAACCCCTTGCCGGACGCTGATTTGAGCGCGGCCACGAGTCGCGCCTGGAGGGAGATGACTCCGGTCGCCGCCTTCTTGCCCGCCTCGACGCCCGGCTGGTCATAGGCATTGATCCCGATCAGGGAGGCATAGAGCCCCACCACGCGTTCGTAGAGGGCAATCAGGATGCCAAGGGAGCGCGGCGAGACTTGGGAAAGGGTGAGCGTGATCGACCCCCTGTTCTTTTCGCTCAGGGCGTCGCGGGTGCCGAGATAGAATCCCTGCAGATAGTCGCCGCTCGTGATTCCCGGCTCGACGTCGAAGGGCTTGCCGTCGCGGTCCTTCATGACATCGATGAACGTCACGAAAAAATTATTCACCCCCTCGCGCAGCTGCTGGACGTAGGCGTGCTGGTCGGTCGATCCCTTGTTGCCGTAGACCGCGATCCCCTGGTTTACGACGCGGCCCTCGAGGTCGAGCTCCTTGCCGAGGGATTCCATCACGAGCTGCTGGAGGTACCGCGAGAACAGGAGCAGCCGGTCCTTGTAGGGCAGGACGACCATGTCCTTCGCGCCCCGGCCCCCCGTCGCGTAAAACCACATGAGGGCGAGGAGTGCGGCCGGGTTGGCCCGGGTGACGGGCCTGCGCGTCACCTGGTCGATCGCGGCGGCGCCCGCGAGCATCGAGTCGACGTCGACCCCCTGGAGGGCCGCGGGCAAGAGGCCCACGGCGCAAAGCTCGCTGGTGCGGCCCCCGACCCAATCCCACATCGGAAAGCGGGCGAGCCAGCCCTCCTTTTGCGCGAGAAGGTCGAGCTTCGAGCCCGCGCCCGTCACGGCCACATAGTGCCGGGGGTGGGAGAGCCCCGCCGCCTTGAAGGCGGCGGCGGCCTCGATCTGCCCGTTGCGGGTTTCAATCGTGCCGCCCGATTTGGAGATCACGACGACCAGCGTCCGCGCCAGGTGGTCGCCGATTTCCGCCAGGACGAGGTCCATGCCATCCGGATCGGTGTTGTCGAAAAAGTGGACCTCCATGGGATCCTTGCCCGGTTTCGACAGGGCATGGCTGACGAACTGAGGGCCGAGAGTTGAGCCGCCAATGCCGATGACCAGCAGGTGGGTGAAGGTCCCTTTCGGTCCCGAGATCTCGCCGGAGTGGACCTTGGCCGCGAACGCCTTGATCGCGCCCAGGGTCCCCGTGATTTCCTCGGAAATCTCCCGGGTCGGAGCGAGCTCTGGGGCGCGCAGCCAGTAGTGGCCCACCATGCGCTGTTCGTTCGGGTTGGCGATCGCCCCTTTCTCGAGGGCGTCCATGGCGCCAAAGGCCTTCTGCATGGGAGCCTCCATCGAGGCCAGGTACTCGGCCGGGAAGGGAATGCGGCTGATGTCGAGCGCGATCCCGAGGTTTGGGTCTTGGTAATAGAACTCTTTGAAGCGTGTCCAGGTCATTTGAAAAGGTTTAGGTCGGTGACCGCTCCCAGGGAGGCGCTCGACACCAAGCGCGCGTATTTCGCGAGCGCGCCGCGGCTCTCCTTCGGTTTCTTCGGCCGCCAGGCACGGGTGCGCGCCCGGATCTCCTTGGGTGCGAGCCCGAGCGTGATCGTGTTGGCGACCGCGTCGATCGTGATCAAGTCCCCGTTGCGCACGACGGCGATGGGGCCTCCTACGGCGGCCTCGGGCGTGATGTGGCCGACCACAAAGCCGTGGCTGCCCCCGGAGAACCGCCCGTCCGTGATGAGCCCCACTTTCGAGCCGAGGCCCTTTCCGACGACGGCGCTCGTCGGCGCGAGCATCTCGCGCATCCCGGGGCCGCCGACCGGGCCCTCATTTCGTATGACGATCACGTGGCCCGCCTTGACGCGGTCGTCCAGGATCGCCTTGAGCGCGGCCTCCTCGGATTCGAAGACGAGCGCTTTCCCGGAAAACTGAAGTCCCTCCTTGCCCGTGATCTTCGCCACGGCGCCGCCCGGGGCCAGGTTTCCGTAGAGGATCCGCAGATGGCTGTCCGGCTTGATCGGGTTTGAAAACGGGCGGATCACGTCCTGGCCGGGGGGGTAGGGCGCCACGTCGCGCAGGTTCTCCGCGATGGTGCGCCCGGTCACGGTCAGGCAGTCCCCATGGATGAGCCCGCGCTCGAGGAGCATCTTCATTAGCGGCGGCAGGCCTCCTACGCGCACAAGGTGAGACACGCCGTACTTGCCCGATGGCTTGAGGTCGGCCAACACGGGGACTTTTTTGCCGATCCGGGTGAAATCGTCCATCGAAAGCTTTACATCGGCGGAATGGGCCACGGCCAGCAGGTGGAGGACGGCGTTGGTCGATCCGCCGAGCGCGATCACGACGGCGATCGCGTTTTCGAAGGCCCGCCGCGTGAGGATGTCCCTGGGACGTATGCCGGCCTTCAGGAGCGCGAGGGCCGCCTCGCCCGCCCTCCGGCAGTCGTCGCGCTTTTCCGGACCGATGGCGAGCTGCGTCGAGCTGTTCGGAAGGCTCAGTCCCAGGGCCTCGATGGCCGAGGCCATCGTGTTGGCGGTGTACATTCCGCCGCACGATCCGGGGCCGGGGATCGAGCACACCTCGACCGCGTGCAGGCCGGCCTCGTCGAGCGCGCCCGCCGAGTGCTGGCCGACCGCCTCGAAGACGGAGACGATGTCGCACTCCTTTTTGGTGCCGGGGTGGATGCCGGGAAGGATGGTTCCCCCGTACACAAAGACGGACGGTCGGTTGAGCCGTGCGAGGGCCATGACGCATCCCGGCATGTTCTTGTCGCAGCCTCCAATGGCGACCACCGCGTCGAATCCCTCCGCGCCCGATACGGTCTCAATCGAGTCCGCAATGACCTCGCGCGACACCATGGAATAGCGCATCCCCGGCGTTCCCATGCTGATTCCGTCCGAAACCGTGATTGTTCCGAAAATGATCGCCTTGCCACCCGCGCCGTCGGCACCCGCGGCGGCCTCCAGTGCGAGCTTGTCGATGTGCATGTTGCATGGGGTGACCATGCTCCAGGTCGACGCGATCCCGACGATCGGCTTTTGGAAGTCCTCATCCATGAATCCAACCGCCCGAAGCATCGAGCGGTTGGGGGATCGGTCGGGTCCGTCGACCACGATCGAGGAATGCCTGCGTAATGGGTCTGGGGAGGCGCTCATGGACGGGCTTCGAGACCACCAGAGCGGCGACGGTCGGGCAAGCGGTGTTTTCATGGTTGCATGACGCGTCCGGCAAGCCATTCACTCGTCCCCGATCCTTCGCATGGCGTTCAACCTGAAAAAAGTGCTCAAGGCGCTGCTCCATTCCTCGAGCCAGCCTCTCGCGATCAAGGACATCCAGACGGCGTTTGAGCGGTTCCATCAGCAACAGCCGCGGGCCCAGGAGCCCGCGGCCGCCGCCGCGCCGGCCGAAGCGGCGGACACGCTGGCGGAGCCGTCGGATTCCCCTGACCTTTATGAGGAGGTTCCGGCGTTCGTCACGGCCGCGCAAATCCGCGAAACCATGGATGAGATTGCCGCGGAATTGTCCGCGGCCGATGACGGCCTCAGTCTCGTCGACGGGGCGACCGGCTACCGGCTGGCGACCCAGCCTCGATTCGCCCGCTGGATCCGGATCCTGCGGGAGGAGCCCGCCCCCATGAAGCTGAGCCAGTCCTCGGCGGAGACCTTGGCGGTGGTGGCCTACCGGCAGCCGGTGACGCGCTCCGAGATCGAATCGGTGCGGGGCGTGTCCTCGGACGCGGGCCTGGCAAAGCTCCTGGAGCGCGAGCTGATCACGGTCGTGGGGCGCGCGGAGCTTCCCGGACGGCCGATCCAGTACGGCACGACGGATCGGTTTCTCGAATTCGTGGGGATTAAATCGATCGATGAATTGCCGGCCTCCGACGTCCTCTCCTCGCGGCAGATCGATGATTGGCTCAAGGGGGGTCCCGCCGGGCACACCCCCAACGACGCGGACATGGGCCTCGACGAAAATGCGCTCGCCCTGGAAGACGTCGGCGAGCCGCCGCGGCGAGCCACCGAACCCGCTGCACCCTGATGGACCTCGGCCCCATCCGCACCAAGATCGATGCCCTGGACAAGGAGCTGGTGGAGCTCGTGAACCGGCGCCTCGCCCTCGCCGCCGAGATCGGGAAGATCAAGCGGAATGCGGGCGAGGAGATCTATGTCCCGGAGCGCGAGGACGCCGTGATGCGCAAGGTCTGCGACCAGAACCAGGGGCCGATCAAGAACGAGGCCCTCCGCGCCATTTACCGCGAGATCATGTCGGCGGCGATCGCCCTTGAGAAACCGCTTCTCGTCGCCTACCTCGGGCCCGAGGCGAGCAACACCCATTCCGCGGCGATGAAGAAATTCGGGGCCAGCGTGGACTACCACGCAATGGCGACGATCGAGGACATCTTTACCGCGGTCGAGAAGGGCGAGGCGGACAACGCCGTCATCCCGATCGAGAATTCCACGGAGGGAAGCGTGCGCGAGGCGCTCGACAGCTTTGTCGAGAGCGACACGAAAATCGTCGGCCAGATCTATCTCGAGATCGCGCACGCGCTGATCGGGCGCTCCCCGCTCGAGCGGATCGAGCGGGTCTTCTCAAAGGACCAGGCGCTGGCGCAGTGCCGCCACTGGCTCAAGCGCCACCTGCCCCACGCGCAGCTGATCGACGCTCCGAGCACGACCCGGGCGGTTCTGATCGCGAAGGACGACCCCCTGGCGGCGGCAATCGCAAGCGAGGCGGCGGCGGCCCACCACGGGGTTCCCGTCCTCGTTCGGAATATCCAAGACAAGGCGGACAATACGACCCGCTTCTTCGTCCTCGGCCGCAAGCCGGCCGGCCCGGTGGGCGGGGGCAAGGACATGACGAGCTTCCTCATTTCGCTGGGGGACGAGGCTTCGTCCCACTCCGGCTCGCTCCTGAAGATGCTGATGCCCTTCGGGGAGCGGGGAATCAATCTTTCTAAAATCGAATCGCGTCCGAGCAAGAAGCGGCCGTGGGACTATTATTTCTTCATCGACGTGACCGGCCACTATGACGACCCGCAGATGAAGGCGGCGTTGGGAGAGCTCACGAAGTTCTGCCCCACCGTGAAGTGGCTCGGCAGCTATCCGGCGGCGACGTAGATCGCCGGCCGGCATGGTCGACCGACCGCGGCCTCAGTGGCCGTGGATGGCCCGCGCGTAAAGGTACAGGGCGCCGACCGCCAGGGCGAGGAGCACGACCGCGACGACAAAGTAGAGGACGCAGCCCGTACGGGTCTGCTTCGCGATCGAAACCGCGGGCTTTCGGTACTCCTCGAGGATCGCCTCCGCGTCCCCATGGGCGCGCGGGCTGATTTCGAGGATCGGGGGCCGGGAAGCCTGCGGCGCCGGGGCCGTTCCCTCCAAGGACGCAATTTCCCGGTCGATCCAGTCGAGGTGCTCCCTTTGGAGGGCCCGCTGCCGCCGAAATTCGTCGAGGCGATCGGACACGATTGTCCGGCGAGGCGTTACACCGCCGTCACGACCGAGACCTTGCGGTGCGGCTTGTCAAATTTGACCACGCCGTCCTTGAGGGCGAACAGGGTCCAATCGCGGCCGACGCCCACGTTCTTGCCGGGGTGGAGCTTCGTGCCGCGCTGGCGAACCAGAATGTTGCCAGCGACGACCGTTTCCCCTCCGAAGGTCTTGATGCCAAGACGCTTGGAATGGCTCTCTCGGCCGTTTGTGGATGTTCCCTGACCCTTCTTGTGCGCCATGACGTGGTTCTCCTCAGATATTGATCGATTCGATCTTGATGACGGAAAGCTCCTGGCGGTGGCCCTGCTTGCGCTCGTAGCCCTTGCGCTTCTTCTTCTTGAATACAACGATCTTATCGCCGCGCTTATTCTCGAGAATTTTCGCTGAAACCGTCGCGCCGGCCAACGTGGGCTTGCCGACCCTGAAATCCGCCCCCTCGCCCGCCGTCAGCACGTCCTTGATCTCGACGGTGGCGCCGGCCTCGGTGTCGGGAAAGCGGTTCACGATGAGGATATCCCCCTCGGTGATGGTGAACTGCTGTCCCTGAGTCTTGATGGTGGCTCTCATGAAATAAAACCGCTGACTAAGCCGTTTTGGGCAGGTCAAAGCAAGGCTATTTTGGCGGCTGGTAGTCGGTCATCGTCGCCGTGCCGACTCCGAATTTGAATCCGACCTCGAAGCGCACGGGAAGGTGGCGCTCGTCGTCCGTTTCGATCCAGACGCGAACCTTCGAGCCCTTCTTGAACATGCCGAGCGGGGGCGTCTTTTCCATCCGCGGGACGAGAACGAGGCACTTGAAGTCCCCGAGCGTGGTCCAGATGTACTCGTATCCCTCGGCATGGATCGTGAGGAGGTAGATTTGATCCTCAAAGGTGACCACGGCGTCGTGCTGCTGCCCGGGCACGAGATTCCAGAACCGGGTCTGGATCAGCGACAGGATCAGGTCGGACGGATTTCCGACCGGCATCTCAATCACGCGCGAATGCTCGGGATGGAAGTCATCGACGTACCGGGCCGACCCCTTGTCATAGTCGAACACGATGGAGTTCTTCACCTCCTTGTCGCGGTACGCGCTCCACTCGCTGGTCGAGATCAGCCGCCCATTCCTGATCCGGTAGAGCGATTCGCCGCGACCATCGAAGGGAAAGATGCCGCGCGCGAGTCCCCAGGTGGCCGTGAGCGTGGTGACGCGCATGACAGCGTCCTTGCCGGCGCCGAGCTTGTCGGCGGAGATCTCGATCGTTCCCACCGCGGGGATGAATCCCCACCGCACGCTGTAAGAGAGCACCTCGCCGTCCTGGAGGGCCAGGGTGGGAGGCGCGTCCGCTCGGATGGCGGGCGTGGAGGCGGCGGAGCCTCCCAGCCCGACGAACGCGCAAAGGCGGAGAATACGCCTGAATGCGTTTGCTCTGACGGCAATTTGGGTACGTTTGGGGTTTGCGATCATGGAGGCCGACACCCACATCCACATCAAAGGTGCGCGAGAGCACAACCTAAAGAACCTGGACCTGCGTATTCCGCGGGGAAGGCTTGTTGTGATCACGGGCCCCAGCGGTTCGGGGAAATCGTCGCTCGCATTCGATACCATTTATGCCGAGGGATACAGGAAATACATGGAGAGCCTGTCGACGCAGGCCCGTCAGGTGCTCGACCAGCTGAAGCGGCCGGACGTCGATTTCATCCACGGCCTTTCTCCGGTCCTGGCGATCGAGCAGCGCACGGGGGGTGTTTCGCCGCGGACCACGATTGCTACGGTCACCGAGGTCTCCGACTACTCCCGGCTCCTCTGGGCGCTCGCTGGGGAGCAGCGCTGCCCCAAGGACGGCGGTCGGGTGGTGAGGCGCTCATTGGACGACAACGTGAACCGGATCCTCGCCGAGTGCAGCGGCGAGCGGGTGATGCTGCTGGCCCCCGTCCTCAAGGCCAAGCCGAGCGTCCTCCGGGACGAATTGCCCCGGCTGCGCCAGCGGGGGTTCCAACGGGTCAGGCTCGACGGGCACGTGCGGGAACTGGATGAGCCGAACCTCATCCCGACCGGCCCGGGCGCGGTGGCGGTCGACGTCGTCGTCGACCGGCTTGTCGCGCAGGCCGAGCATCGCAGCCGAATCGCCGATTCCCTCGAGCTCGCTTTCCGCGAGGGCAATGACCGGGCCTATATCCTATCGCAGAAGGGTTCCGACGGCTCTTGGAGGGAATTGGGCCTCAGCCAGCACCTCGCGTGCGACGTCTGCGGCGACGTGTTTGAAAAGCTCACGCCCCGCCATTTCTCGTTCAACCACGCCGAAGGGGCATGCCCCGAATGCGGGGGCCTGGGCCGGAAACTGCGCCCCGTCGCCGAGCTGGTCATTCCCGATCCCGAAAAATCCGTCCGGCAAGGAGCCATCAAGCCCTGGAGGATCGGAGGGAAGAATCTCATCATAAAGCACAACGCCATCCTTAAGCAGCTCGCCGAACAGCTCCCCTTCGATCCGGAGGTGGCCTGGAAGGACCTGCCCGAGGCGACGCGCGACGCGCTGCTCCACGGTACCGGCGAACGCCTGTTCGCCTTCAAACTGCGCCGCATGCGCGAGGCCCGGGCGATGCCGTTTGCCGGAATCATGCCGGACATCGAGCAGAGTTTCCGCGACACCGAGAGCGAAGGGTTCCAGGCGCGTCTTTCAACCTTCATGGTGGCCGGCCCGTGCCCGGAATGCGGGGGCTCGCGGCTCAACCGGCGCAGCGCCGCGGTCCGGATCCAGGGGCCGGACGGGCCGCTGGGGTTCGCGGGCTTCATGGCGATGGACATCGCCGCGGCCCACGCTTTTGCCGGCGCCCTGGTCAGCTCCTTCGGCGGCGTCGAGGCCCTTCGCGAGGTTGTGGTCGGCATCGACCAGAGGCTCAGGTTCCTGCTGGATACGGGGCTCGGCTATCTCAACCTCGACCGCGACTATGCGTCGCTTTCCGGAGGCGAGGCCCAGCGGGTTCGGCTGGCGACCCAGCTCGGCATGGGCCTTATCGGCGTCATCTACGTGCTCGACGAGCCGAGCATCGGCCTCCACCCGAAGGACAATGAGAGGCTTCTTTCCCAGCTGAAGGGCCTGCGCGACCGGGGCAACTCGGTGATCGTGGTCGAGCACGACGAGGAGACGATGCGGGCCGCCGATCAGATCATTGAGCTCGGCCCCGAGGCCGGGGTGGAGGGGGGCCGTTTGCTGTTCCAGGGCACCCCTGCGGAATGCGCCGCTCAGCCGGCGCGCGTCTCGCAGACGGGGCCGTTCCTGGCCCGCAAGCTCTCGATCCTGAAGGACGTCCCGACGAAGGTGCCGGACGGGGCCTGGCTCACGGTGAGGGAGGCCCGCGAGCACAACCTGCGCGGGATCGATGCGAAGTTTCCCGTCGGGCTCCTCACGTGCGTCACCGGGGTCTCCGGGTCGGGGAAAAGCACGCTCGTCAACGACGTCCTCGCCGCCGCGGCGGCCCGCCGCCTGAACGGTGCGAAGATCCTCCCCGGCAAGCACCGCCATATCGAGAACCTCGATTTCTTCGACAAGCTCGTCCAGGTGGACCAGGAACCGATCGGCCGGAGCCCGCGCTCGAATCCCGCCACGTTTGTCGGCCTCCTCGACCTGCTGCGCGACCTGTTCGCCCAGGTTCCGCTGGCGCGGGTCCGCGGGTACAAGGCGAGCCGGTTCTCATTCAATGTCCGCGGCGGCCGCTGCGAGCGCTGCCAGGGGGATGGTGTCATCAAGCTCGACATGCAGTTCATGGCGGACGCCTATGCCCCGTGCACGAGCTGCGGGGGGCGCCGGTACAACCGGGAGACGCTGGAAATCCTCTTTCATGGAAAGTCGATCGCGGACGTGCTCGACATGACCGTCCGCGAGGCGATCCAGCTTTTCCGGAACATTCCGCGCGTGCTCGACAAGCTGCAGACGCTCGACGCGGTGGGATTGGGCTACCTCGCCCTCGGCCAGTCCGCGGTCACGCTCTCGGGGGGCGAGGCCCAGCGCATCAAGCTTTCCCTTGAGCTCAGCAAGCGCCAGCACGGCCCGACGCTCTACGTCCTGGATGAGCCGACCACGGGGCTCCACTGGGTGGACATCCAGAAGCTGATGGACCTCCTCTTCAAGCTCCGCGACGCGGGCAACACGATCCTTGTGATCGAGCACAACCTGGACGTCATCAACCTTGCGGATTGGATCATCGACCTCGGTCCGGGCGGAGGTCGAAACGGGGGCGAGCTCGTCTACGCCGGCCCGCGGATCGGAATTGAGGCCTGCGAGGCCTCGGCCACCGGGGCCGCCCTCCAGCGCTGGCGCAGCCGCTGAGCGATCAGGGGGACGGTTTTTTCCCCCTGCCGAGCCCGATGAGCCCGCCAAGGAGAAGGAGGCCGCCCGCTACATAATACCGGCCCTGTGTCGTCGCGTGGTCCTCGCCGTCGATGCTCTGGCCGATCTTCGCTATCGTATTGTCGGTCTTGCCCGCGAGGGATTGCTGCCGGGCGTAGCCCATGTGGAGCAGCCAGACGCCGGCCATGATCATCAGAACGGACATGAGGGCGCGCATGGGATTTAGGCTGGCGTTCCACTCCGGATTGGCAAGTTCCCGATTCGCACAAATGCGCGTCGAAGGCCGGGGAAAGGAGGATTCCTCCCGGGCCGGGAATAGATTGCCCCGGCGAACCCTTTTGAACCAACCTTTCTCCATGACCCCTCCCGACGGCGACGGCCACCGCGACCGAAAGACCGCGCTGATCGTGTTCGGCATCATCGAGGTTCTTTTTGGCGCCTTTTGCCTGCTCATGATCCCCATCATGGTGGCGGGCTTGGTCATGGGCAGTCACGGCGCCAGCGGCTTTCCCTACTCGGTCGTCATCCTTAATGCCGTCGGATCCTACGGCACGGTAGCCGTGGTTTTTATCTGGCTGGGGATCGGCTCCATCCTCTGCCGCCGATGGGCCCGCGCGCTCTGGCTGTGCCTTACCGCCTGCTGGCTGTGCGCCGGGGTGATCGGGTGTTTCGCCATTGCGTCCATGGCTTCGAATTTTGGCCAGATGGCGCTCCCGCCCGGCCAGCCGCCGCCGTCCCCGGAAGTGATGCATCTGATCCGGATGATCACGGTGGTCTTTGCGTTTGTCTTTTACGTCGTCATCCCGGGTGCCCTGTTCCTTTTCTACCGCAGTCCGAACGTGAAGCGCACCTGCGAGGAGCGCGATCCGGTGGAACGCTGGACCGACCGCTGTCCGCTGCCCGTGCTGGCCTTGAGCCTGATCGTCGGGGCGGGGGCCTTCGTGGTCCTCGTCCTCGGCGCAACGTACGGCATGATTCCCCTCTTCGGGACCGTGGTGCTCGGCGCCGCGGGTCGCGTGTTCATTCTCGTTTTCGCGGGCATCCTGGCCTACCTGGCCGTGGGCCTCTACCGGCTCAAGCTTCGAGCCTGGTGGTTCGCGCTTGGGTTGTACCTGTTTATCGGGATCTCAAACGCGGTCACGCTCCTCAGCGGCGACATGGGTGATCTCTACACGCGAATGGGCTTCGACAGCCGCACCGCGGCCGCGGCGGAAAAGCTGTCCGCGGCGGGGGGGTTCCGATGGCTCGGGATCATTTCCCTGTTTCCGTGGTTCATCTGGCTCCTCTACATCCGCCGATTCTTCCCGCGGAGGCCGGATCGACCCGAGGCAAAAAGCGAATGGACCACGGGGTGAAGCCCCGCGGCCCCCGGGCGTCTGGTCAGTCGCCCAGCCAGACATCCTTGTAGGGATGATGATCCAGCAAGGTTGAATTCCAGCCCCGTACGGAAGGCTGGATCAGGAACACGTGGGTATAATGGTAGATCGGGATGATTGGCGCGTCGCCGAGAAGCATCCGCTCTGCGTTGCCGTAGAGGAGATCCCGCCCGGCTGAATCGGGCGTCCGGGCGCTCTTGAAGATCAGCGCATCGTAGTCGGGATTTGACCAGCCGGTGAAGTTGTTCCCGCTGTCGCCGCGCCACATATCGAGGAAAGCCGAGGGTTCGGCATAGTCGGCGATCCATGACGAGAGCAGCAGGTCGTAGGCGCCCGCCCGGCGTGCCTCCTCGGTGCTTTTCAGCTCCTCGTTGACGAGCCTCACCTGGACACCCAGGTCGCGCCTCCACATCTCCTGTACGGCCTCGACCACCTCGCGGTAATTGTTGAAATCAACATAGAGGAGCTCGAACACCGGCAGGCCCGCCCCTCCGGGGTGGCCGGACTCCGCGAGAAGCCGAGTCGCTTCGTCAAGCTGCAGGCGCTGGACGGGGTCGGCCTCGTAGCCTCCGAGTCCGGGCGGCGTGAACGAAAACGCGGGCCTTTGTCCCCCGCGGAGCACCCTGTCGACGATGACCGTCCGGTCGATCGCGAAGGCGAGCGCCTGGCGGACTCGGGGGTCTTCCAGGCCCGGCCGCCGGACGTTGAGCCGGATGAAAAGGGTCCCCAGCAGGGGATCGAGGCGCAGGAGGTTGGGGGCGTCCTTGCGGTACGTGCCGATTTTTCCGGCCGGCAGCGCCTCGGTCACGTGCAGTTGTCCGGATCGGAACGCCCGTTCCTCGGAGTCGACCGAATCGAAGAAATGGAAGTGGATTTCGCGAAGGCGCACCCGCGCGGCGTCCCAGTACGTCGGCGACTTGGAGACCACGATCTGCTGCCCGCGGTCCCATTCCTTCAGGACGAACGGCCCGTTGCCCACCCAGCGTCCCGGGATCGCCCAGGGATTGCCCCGCTGCGTTACGGACCCATATTTGGACAGGGTCGCGATGGGGACAGGCATCCAGGCCGGGCTGCTCAGCATCGAAAGAAACCAGGGCGCGCGGTGCTCCAGGGTGACCGTGAGGGTCCGAGCGTCCGGGGCATGCAGGCCCACCTGGGAAAAATCGCCGTCCCCCCGGTTGAAGGCCTCGGCGCCCTGGATCACGTAGAGCATGCTCGCGTAGGTCGCGCCGAACGCGGGCGTGAGGATCCGGTTCCAGGACGCGATGAAATCCTGCGAGGTGAGCGGCGTGCCGTCGGACCAGAGCGCGCCAGCCCGCAGGTAGAACGTGTACGTGAGGCCGTCGGGCGAAACATCCCAGCGCTCGGCGGCGCCGGGGACCGGATGAAGGTCCACGGGATCCTCGGAGACGAGCCCCTCGAGGAGCGAGGACAGGACCGTGTAGTAGGTGGTGTCCGTCGCGAGTTGGGGATCGAGATCCGCGAGGTCCACGGCGATTCCGCGGTGCAGCACCTGGTCGCGGTCGCCGGTGCTGACGTTCGTTCCCACCCGGGAACAGCCCGCCAGGGCCACGCAGCCCGCGAGCAGCAGCGGGCCGGCGACGAACCTCGGCGTCATCTTACGATGGCGAGGAAACCCGGCCCTTCAGGGCCGGGCCGAATCGACGCTCCTTCATTTTGTTTTGAGGTTGGGTAGGAATTCTGAAAGGGTACGCGGGTCGTCAGGTAACAACCAAACCTTCCGACATCGTTCTTTCGGCGGAGGGACACTCCGTGACTGTGCGTGGAGGACGTGTAAGACCGAAGGCGACACAGGTCGCCCCAGGCGGCGTCCCGTGAAGCGTGAACCAACCTGCTCTGCTCTGAAATTGTTTTCATGGTATTCAGGAATCTCGGCCCTTCAGGACCGGGAGGATGTCAAGGCCCCTCGAGGAGGACCACCGCGTAGGCGGCGATCGCCAGCCCCTGACCAATTTCGCCAATCCCCTCGTTGGTGGTCGCCTTGAGCCCGATCGCGGAGGTCGGCAGCGAAGTCGAGGAGGCGAGAACCGCCTTCATTTCCCCGATGTACCTTGAGATCCTCGGTCGTTCAGCGACGAGGGTCGCGTCCAGGTTGACCGGCCTCCAGCCGGACTCGCGAAGCACCTGGAGCACCCGCCGCAGCAGAACCTGTGAATCGGCGCCGAGCCACGTCGTGTCGTTGTCGGGGAAGAAATGCCCGATGTCGGGAAGACCGGCGGCCCCGAGAAATGCGTCGCAGATCGCGTGGGTGACGCAATCGGCATCGCTGTGGCCGTCGAGTCCGAACGGGGACTCGATCTTGATGCCGCCCAGGATGAGGGGCCGCCCAGTGACGGTCCGGTGGATATCGTAGCCGTGCCCGATGCGAAAGGACATGCGGGGACGCTACGCGCTCAGGGCTCGGTCGCAAACAGGAATTCGAGGTAGGCGAGATCCTGGGGATGCGTCAGCTTCGGGTTGGGGTGGGTGTTCTCGAGGAGCGCGATCGGATGGCCGAGGAGCTCGACCGCCGCGGCGTCGTCGGTGACGTGAAGACCGCGCGACTTGACCCGCGCATACGCGCGCTCGATCAGGGCCCGGGAGAAGACCTGCGGGGTTTCCGTCGCCCAGAGCCTCGTCCGGTCGATCGTGCGCAGGCGGCCGCTCGGCCGCAGCTCCTTGACGGAGTCGGTCATCCGGTGGGCGAGCACGACGGCCCGCTCCCGCCGGACGATCTTGTGGAGGGCGACCAGCTGCTCAGGCCGGACGAGGGGACGCGCGCAGTCGTGGATGAAGACATGGTCAATATCGCCGGGGAGCGATGCGAGCGCCGCCGCCACCGAGTCCTGGCGTTCCCGTCCGCCCTTGACGAGCAGGGACGGGGTCGGCGCGAAGGCGGATAGGGCGGTCATCTGCGAACGGTCGCGGTAGACGACGACATACAGGTCCGCCACCCCGCTCGCCGCGAACGCGGCCGCGGAATAGGCGAAGATCGGCCGGCCGCCGACGGTCGCGAACACCTTGTCCGGCACGGCTCCCGCCATGCGCGTTCCAGCGCCTGCTGCGAGAAGAATGACCGCGGTGCGAGACATAGGAGCCCGGGACCGGGCTGTGGAACGGGCATCCTACGCGAACCGGGAGCCCGAGCGCCACACGGAAAATCGTGGCGCGGGCGGCCTTTTGTGGAAGAATGCCAATGATTTGAGCATCCTCACCGTACCGGCCCCGGCAAAAATAAACCTCTTCCTCGCGGTCACGGGCCGCAGGCCGGACGGTTTCCACGATCTCCTGTCGGTGGCGGCTCCGCTCCTTTGGGGGGATTCGATCGCCGTTGAGGCGAGGGACGCTTCGTTTTCGGGCGCGTGTGACGACCCAGAGGTGCCGAGCGACGGTTCAAATCTCGTGATCAAGGCGGCGGCCGCGTTTGCCGAGGCCACCGGATGGGAGGGCGGTGCCCATTTCACGGTCTCAAAGAAAATTCCCGTCGGCGCGGGATTGGGCGGGGCCAGCAGCGATGCGACCTCGGCGCTGGTGGCGCTCAATACAATGGCCCGGTCCCCCCTCGACGGGGCGGGACTGGCGCGGGTCGCGAGCCAGCTCGGATCCGACTGCGCCCTTTTTCTCTCGGGCGGCCCGGTGGTCATGCGCGGAAGGGGAGAGCGGGTGGAGCCGCTTCCGAAGGAGGCCTACCGGCGCGTCAGGGGCATGCGGGTCCTCATCTTCAAACCCGGCTTCCCGGTCTCGACGGCATGGGCCTATGGAAGGCTGGCGGCCGGATCCCCCCAGAGCTACGTCCCCGGATCCAGGGCGGAGGCAACCCTCAACGCCTGGATTTCAAGAAGCGGGGCTCCCGCGGAGCAACTTCAGTTCAATTCGATGGAGCCTCCGGTCTTCGCGAAGTTCCCGGCGCTCCCGATCCTCCTCGAGGAGATCCGCCGGCGGTTCAATCTCTCGGCGAGGATGAGCGGCAGCGGAAGCGCCTGCTACGTGCTCCTCACCGAAGATGCCGACCCGGGCCCCGTTTGCGGATTGATTCGCGAGGCCTGGGGGCCGTCCGCCTTCATCGTCGAGACCCGGATCGCCTGACGTCGGGGCCCCATCGGCCCTGCCGAGCAATTGTCGGTAAATCGCATTGACCGCTCCCAGGGGAGGCACGTTATCGTCCGGTGCCCCCGGGCAGCCCCCTCCCGGTCGGCGACACTGCCATGTCCTCGGAATCGAGCAATAAGCAGGAAGTCGTGGTGCAAGGCATATCCGCCTCGCAGGGCATCGCCTATGGCCAGATTTTCGTCTACTTGCAGAGCGAGATCCAAGTCCCTACGTACCAGGTCGATCCCGAAAAGCGGATCGACGAGATCGCCCGATTTGACAAGGCCCTCCTCGTGACGCGCCAGCAGATCGCCAAGATCCAGGACGAGGTGGAGAAAAACCTCGGCAAAAACGAGGCGCTGATCTTTGACGCGCATCTCCTCGTTCTCGAGGACCAGGCCCTGATCTCGGAAACGATCCGCGAGTTTGAGACCACCGGGCGCAACATCGAGTCCTGCTTCGATGCCGTATCCAAGAAGTACATTCAGGCATTCTCCGAGATCGATGATGAGTACCTGCGCGAGAGGGCGGGCGATATCCAGGACGTCGCGCAGCGCGTCCTTCAGAATCTCCTCGGGCAGGCCGAGAACAGCCTGAGCCGCCTGGTCGAGCGGCGCATCGTGGTCGCCAACGACCTTTCGCCCTCGGATTCCGCCGGAATCGACCGGGGTGCGGGGCTCGCGATCGTCACGGATTCGGGCAGCCGGACGAGCCATGCGGTCATCGTGGCCCGCTCGATGAAGGTGCCGGCCGTCGTGGGCGTCCGCGACCTGACCAAGCGGGTGAACACGGGCGACTGGGCCCTCGTGGACGGGTACGAGGGTCTCGTCATCATCAATCCCTCGGAGCAGACGCTCTTCCGTTACGGAAAGATCCAGTCACGGAAAAAGTCGTTTGAGAGCCGGCTGTTGGAGGCCAACCGGCAGGCCGCCGTCACCCTGGACGGCGTGAAGGTCGTTCTGATGGCGAACATCGAGAAGGTGGACGAAGTGGCGCAGGTGAAAGGATACTTTGCGCAGGGCGTCGGCCTCTACCGGACCGAATACCTGTTCCTCAACGCCTCCCGGGTGCCGAACGAGCAGGAGCAGTTCCTCGCCTACAAGGCGGTCGTCGAGGGCGTTGCGCCCAATCCCGTCATCATCCGGACGCTCGACCTAGGAGGCGACAAGCCTATGGCCTCCGCCGCCCAGCTGTTTCCGAAGGAGGCCAATCCCTTCATGGGATTCCGGGCGATCCGCTTCTGCCTGGAAAACGTGGGGCTCTTCAAGGACCAGCTGCGGGCGATCCTCCTGGCGAGCAGCCATGGCAAGGTGAGGATGATGTACCCCATGATCAGCGGCGCCGAGGAATTGGCCAAGGCGAACGCCGTGCTCGAGGAGTGCAAGACGGAGCTGCGTTCGCGCGGACAGGCGTTTGACGAGAAGATGGAGGTGGGCGCGATGATCGAGATCCCGAGCGCTGCGGCCACCGTCGACATCCTCGGCCAGCAATGCGAATTCTTCAGCATCGGGACGAACGATCTGATCCAGTACACGCTGGCCATCGACCGCGGCAATGACCGGATCGCCCACCTGTACGAGCCCGCGCATCCGGCCATCCTGCGCTCCCTGAAGCGCATCGCCGACGAGGCGCACCGGATGAAGATTCCGGTCGGAGTCTGCGGCGAGATGGCCGGGGACCCGATCTACGCGCCCCTGCTGCTTGGGCTCGGGATGGACTCGCTCAGCATGGCCCCCCCCATGCTCCCGGCGGTCAAGTTCCTGATTCGCGCGATGAAGATGTCCGACGCGCGCGCGCTCGCAGCCGAGGCCCTGCTTATGACGTCGCCGAAGGAGATCTACGCGAAGTGCGTCCAGTTTCAACGGTCGCGGATCGCGATGGAGTGAGGGTGGCCCGGGCGGCGTCCCGCAGTCCTAAGTCTTGATGCCGCTGGCCAGGAGGGTCTCAAAATGGGGCTCCACGGCCTCTTTCGACACGGGATTGACCTCGACCTTGATGAACCTCGACTTCTTCAGGAATCCCTCGAGGGCGCTTTCCTTGAATCCGAGCCAAAGGTCCGCGTAGAGCTCGCGCGCCTTCTCGAAATCGTGCTCCGCGAGCTCGAGCACGAGCAGCTGGCCGCCCGGGCGAAGGATCCGATGGGCCTCGTCGACGGCCTTTTGCGGATGCTGGGCGTGATGGAGCGCCTGGCTCAGGATCGCGAGATCGACCGAGGCGTCCTCCAGCGGCACGTGCTCGATGTCGCCGAGCTTGTAGGTGAGGTTGGTCAGGTCGTTCTTCCGGGCGAGCTCGGTGCCCACCTCGACCATCTTGGGGGAATTGTCGATGCACCACACCTGCTTGGCGTTGCGGGCGAGGAGCTGGGAAATGAGGCCCTCGCCGGCCCCGAGGTCGGCAATGACGATCTGGGGCACGAGCTTTAGCGCCAGCCTCCCAATCGCCTCCCAGGACCTCCCGGGGCAGTGGTTGCGGCCCAGCCTTCCGGCGATCAGGTTGAAATACTGCTCCGAGACGCGCCGCCGCTTGTTGAGCACCCGTTCCAGGTGGCGCCGGTCCTCGCCGATCACCTCAAGAGCCGCGACGCTGTCGACGGCCGCCTTCAGGAGGGCGAGCGGCTCGGGCGCGAGCTCCGGCAACACCTACAGCGACAACGACTCGGGAGGCTTCTCGACGACGAGCAGCTCCGGCGGCTTCTCGGACGACGCGACCGTCGCGTCCGACGACGGCGGCGACTCCGCGACCGGCTCGCCCGACAGCAGCGGATCCGATGCGAATTCGACCACCTCGTCGGGCGAAGGAGGCGAGGACGCCCCCACCAC
>Ga0182018_10001118_pt1 | contig 32136 bp, 30 predicted proteins | sample 812P2MmetaG_FD_120490 | JGI IMG/M metagenome (GOLD analysis project Ga0182018, IMG submission 120490) | Permafrost microbial communities from Stordalen Mire, Sweden - 812P2M metaG | ecosystem: Environmental > Terrestrial > Soil > Wetlands > Permafrost | place: Sweden: Stordalen | collected...
CTCGTCCGCTCCACGAATCACAAGGGAATTGAATTGCTCTCGGCGCGCGAGCGCCAGGTAATCCAGCACGTGGCCGGGGGGTTGTCGAACCGCGAAATTGCTCACACTCTCAGCCTCAGCCCGCACACGGTCAAGAATTACCTATTCCGCATTTTTGACAAGCTGGGCGTCTCCAGCCGCACCGAGTTGCTCTACCTGACCATGAACAACTCGCAAACTCAGCCTCCACGCAGCAACGGAGACGGCAACGCACTCTCGGCCACGCTCGAAGCCGCGGAAGCCGGCGACCCTTCGGCACAACTCCGCATGGCCGAGCATTTCGCTCGCATCAGGGATTTACAGAGCAAAGATTCGCAGAACAAAGAAGTTGTATATGTGGAGAACAACGACGACGGACAGACCGCTGCCGTTTCCGCTTACATGTGGTATCTGCTCGCAGAAAAAGCCGCGGCCCCGATGCTTGACCAGATCGAGCAAGGCAAGAAAAGCATTTCTACGACAATGTCCACTCAACAGCGGACGGAGGCCGAAGCGAAAGCCGCCGTGTGGTTGCGAAACACCAAGAAACAAGCTGGTTTCGCCGGCCCCTCTGAGACTGACGAACAACGCGAACAAAGAAAGATGCGCGCCGGCGCCGGATAAAGCAAGCGCCAGCGCCGCCCGCTGACCGCGTGAACCTTCCATCTTTCCGCCAGATATTTTTTGTAGAGATGCGGCTTGCCGCGTCTCCCACTTCCAATGCGCTTGCCGTCAAAGCTGCATCAGGTTCGATTGCAGCTTCGTGTATCCCTGGCTCTGGGCCCACAGGTCCAGCGGAATCGATGCCATCTCATCCACGATAGGCTCTCCCAAGCCGCTCTGGGTCAGGTCGACTGTCTTGATGTAGTTCTTGCAACTGTCGCAACCCTCCACCCGGACATGCTTCAGTTCCTCCGCCGTATACACCGGAAGCTTCGCATGGTTCTCTTCCCCGCATCCCGGACACAGGATTCGCCGGAACTCCCACTCCCCCAGGCAAAATGAACAGATCAGAGATCGCTGGCCACCATCACCCAGCGGACGCAGAACGCCCAGCCCCGGTTTCCGTCTGCAAAACGGACACAGATATGCCGTCGGCCCACTCCAGCGCATATTGGCCCGGGAACGAATGCTCACCGCATAAGGCTGAAGAAAAGCGCGCGCGAAAAAATCGGGCGCCCCCGAGGCCAGCGCCCCGTTCTCGCGATCATTCCAAAAAGCGGTCAGCACTTGGAAATGCAAACCTTCGCCGCCGTCCCGCAACTCTCGAGCAGCCTCTCGAAGCGCCGCCGGACCGTTCTGTTCCACCACCGAAAGAAGAGCCCCAAATCGGTCCGTAAGTCCTGGCAGCAGCGGTCGCGAAAAGGGCTCGGAATCCGACGCAACATCATCCGATCGAGCGCTCGATCGTTCGAGCGATCGGTCGAGTTCTCCGTAAAAGTTTTCCTGAAAACGCGCGATAGCCGCGTAGAAGCTCAGAATCTCCGCTGCAAAGCCGTATTGAGCGCCAAGTTCCTGTGCCCGTGCAATCCGCCGCTGCCATTGGTTCGGCACCCCGGTGCGATTAGAAATGCTGCGATTAGAAATCGACCGGTTAGAAATGGAGCCATCAGGCATGCAGCGATTATCAGTCCCCCATCGCGACCGCGCAACACCACCCAGCTCTATTGTAAAAACAGGTCCTGTGGAGACGGGGCTTGCCCCGTCTCACCGCAGCAAGCCAAGTCTTCGAGAGCCATCGCGCCACGAGCAGGTTGTGGAGAGACGGGCGCCCAGCCCGTCAACCTTATCTTCAGATCCCGGCAGCGACAGTCCTCTGGACGACCCCGATGTTCAACCAGTAGAGTAAAGATCGCTCGAAGGCGACCCGAGAGAAGCCATGAAACGTGCGATGCTAAGTGTGGCACTGGCGATACTGGTCTTGCTGGCACTGACTTATGCGGGTGACTATATCTCCCTCCGCTACCAGATTCCCGGCGGTCGCACGCAGTTCGGGCAGGTTAACATGAACACGATGTATGTCATTCACGTAAAGGCTGGAAAGATTCAATACGAACCCGGCCAACCCGAGACCGATACCTGTGTCCATTCGCTATTTCCCCACTTCGGCGACACCCCCTGCTGGTATCTCACGCGCCACCCCGACAAACTCATCGACATTTGAAACAGACGCCGGCCCGTTGATCCACTCCCATAAATATGGGAGCATGGCTTCATGAGGACAACGCTGGAAATTCCTGATGCCATCTTTCGTCGTGCCAAGACGGTGGCGGCCGAGCGTGGAATTCCCTTTCGCGCGCTCGTCTCTGAGGCGTTGTCGGACAAACTACGTGCCCAAAGCGATAGAAACAATAAACCTTGGATGAAGACCTTCGGCCAACTCCGCCACCTGCGCAAGGAAACCGCCAGAATCAACCGGATCATTAAGAAAGAGTTCGACCAGATCGACATCGAGGGCCGCGAGTAAAGCCGCAGCAAACTCAACCGCAACTGCAGAGCTTTCCTGATTGACGATCCAGCCACCGCAGGGGTATAGTTCGTCGCATTAGCGCGGCACAAATTTGGACGCTGTTGCAGGCGTCCGCAAAAACTTAACCTCCGCAACATTCTGGAAAGTGCAGTACGGGGGCACCAAAATGGAGTTGTCTCGGAGGACGTTCCTCAAGGGCGCTGCGCTCGGCGGAGCCGGTTTCTCCGCACTCGGCTTTGATCTCACTCCAGTCTACGCGCAGACGGAATCCCTCAAGATTTCTCGTGCCAGCGAAACCCGCAGCACCTGTCCTTATTGCGCCGTCAGTTGTGGCGTACTCATTTACACCCTGGGCGACAAGGCCAAGAATGCGATCCCCCAAGTCGTGCACGTCGAGGGCGATCCCGACCACCCCATCAACCGTGGCACGCTCTGCCCCAAAGGGTCATCGCTGGCGCAGGATATTCTCAACGACCGCCGTTTGTTGAAGCCCCAAGTCAGACGTCCCGGAGCCACTCAATGGGAAGACATCTCCTGGGACCAGGCCTACACCGAGATCGCGCAGAGGGTAAAGCAGACGCGCGACGACACTTTCGTCGAAAAGGACGCCGCCGGCCTCACCGTCAACCGTTGCGAAGGCATGGCCTTCACTGGCGGTTGCACCGACACCAACGAATTTAATTATCTCGCCGTCAAAAGTATGCGCAGCCTGGGGGTCTGCTACCTGGAAAACCAGGCCCGCGTTTGACACGGCCCAACGGTCTCCAGTTTGGGGCCCACCTTCGGACGCGGCGCAATGACCAATGGTTGGATCGACATCAAGAACACCGACATGATGTTGATCATGGGGGGGAATCCCGCCGAGAACCACCCCTGCGGCTTCAAGTGGGCGGTCGAAGCCAAAATCCACCGCAACGCGAAAACCATCGTTGTAGATCCTCGTCTGACCCGCACCGCCGCGAACGCCGACATGTATCTGCAGATCCGCGCCGGCGCCGACATCGCCTTCCTCGGCGGCGTCATCAAGTACGCCATCGAAAATAACCGCATCGCGAAGGAATATCTCGTCAATTACACCAACGCCGCATTCATTATTAAAGACGGATTCGCGCTGCCCGAAGACGGTCTCTTCTCCGGATTTGATCCCGAGAAAAAGATCTACGACAAAAAGACCTGGAATTATGAAGAAGGCGGAGACCTCGCCGGCAAAGCGGTCGCGGCCACGCCGGCAGACAAACCAACTCCTCCGCTCGCGCCGGGCGCCGCGCCACCCGCGCCTGTGCTTCCCCCGAAAGTCGCGTTCGATCTCTCCCTGCAGCATCCGCGCTGCGTCTATCAGTTGCTGAAGAAGCAGTATGAGCGCTACACACCCGAAATGGTGGAACGTATCACCGGCATCCCGCAGGATCAATTCCTCAAGGCCGCCGACCTCTTCACTTCCATCCGCAAAGATGGCGACATGAAAAAAGTCGCCACCATTATTTATGCCGTCGGATGGACCCAGCACAGCTTCGGCACGCAGATCATTCGCACCGCCGCCGTCCTGCAACTGCTGCTCGGCAATGTCGGCCGCGCCGGAGGCGGAGTCAATGCCCTCCGCGGCCACTCCAACATTCAGGGTGCCACCGATCTGGCGGGAATCTTCGACATCCTCCCCGGTTACCTGAAGGTGCCAACTCCCGCCGATGTCGATCTGGCCACCTATATCAAGCGCATCACGCCAACCGAGTCCAAGCCCGATCCCTGGCAATCGTTTAATTACTATTCGAACACCTCGAAATTCGCCGTCTCTCTCCTAAAAGCGTTTTATGGACCGGCAGCCACCAAAGAAAACGACTTTGCCTTCAACTATCTGCCGAAGATCGACCGCAACTATTCCTGGGTGAATATCTGGAATGACATGTACGAGGGCAAGATCAAAGGCATCTTCGCCTTCGGCATGAACGGTGTCATGATCGGACCCGATTCGAATAAGAATATCGACGCGTTGAAAAAGGCCGACTGGCTGGTGGTTTGCGAGATCTACGCCGACGAGACCAGCGAGTTCTGGCGCGCCCCGGGCATTACCGCGGAGGACCAGAAACAAATCAACACCACCGTGTACCGCCTGCCGGGCGCAGGCTTTGCCGAAAAAGACGGAACCTTCGTGAACTCGGCCCGTTGGCTGCAATGGAAGAACGTTGCCGTTCCTACGCCGGGGCAGGCGCGGCTCGACCAGGAAATCCTCGCGACAATCTTCTTGAAAGTTCGCGAGCTCTATAAGAAGGAAGGCGGCAAGTTCCCCGATCCCGTTCTGAACGCAACATTCGCGTACACGAACCCATACAACCCGTCGCTGTCCGAGGTTGCTAAAGAACTCAACGGCAAAGCGCTCGCCGACCTCACCGACCCGAAAACAAATACGATCATCAAGGCCGGCCAGCAACTCCCAGGCTTTGCCTGGCTCAAAGACGACGGCACCACGATGTGCGGAAACTGGATCTACTCCGGATCATGGACGGAAGCCGGCGCCATGATGCAGCGCCGCGGCACCGACGATCCCTCCGGTCTCGGCGTTTATCCCAATTGGGGATGGTCCTGGCCGGCAAATCGCCGCGTGCTCTACAACCGGGCATCCTGCGACATTGACGGCAAGCCGTGGGATCCGACACGCCGTCAGGTCTGGTGGGATGAAGCCAAGCAAAGCTGGATGGGCGTCGACGTCCCCGACTTCAAGCCGGATTCCCCGCCCAAAGATCACATGGGCCCATTCATCATGAACCCCGATGGCGTCGGGCGTTTGTTCGTACCGCTGGGCGGGATGGCCGACGGACCCTTCCCCGAATTCTATGAACCGATCGAAAGCCCGCTGGCGAATCTGCTCCATCCGAAACAGTCCAACAATCCGGTCGTGACAAAATACAAGACCGACATGGACAAGTATGCGCAAACCGGCGGCGAATTCAACGTCATCTGCACGACGTATCGTCTGACCGAGCACTATCACTACTGGACAAAAAATAACCCGATGAACGTGGAACTCGTGCCCGAGCCATTCGTCGAGGTTCCCGCCGAGCTGGCCGACCGCATGGGCATTCGCGGCGGCGAGAAAATAAAAGTCTCAAGCATTCGCGCAACCTACATCGCGAAAGCGATGGTTACGCGCCGCATCAAGCCCATGAAAATCGACGGCAAGGAGACTTTTCAGATCGGCATCCCGATTCACTGGGGCTTCCGAGGCATTTCCGAAGATGAAGGCAGGACCGCGAAAACGTTAACCAACCAGTTGACGCCGACGGTGATCGATCCAAACGCATTTACACCAGAATTCAAAGGCTTCCTGGTAAAGATCGAAAAAGTTTAGAAGTATAGTGATTTTGGGTGGCGCAGCGGTTTACCGCCGCGATAAATGCACGTTTTTACGCTCAGGCTTTAGCCGCTGAGGGAGCACGATGCCAGACCGCAAGGCACTACAAGCCGAACAGATCTCCGGCCACAGCGGCCCCTCGTCCGGCCTCGGCATGCAGCGCGACCTTGAGGTCTGCAAGCTGGTCGACACCACCACCTGCATCGGCTGCAAAGCATGCGAAGTGGCCTGCGTCGAGTGGAACGACATGCCATTCTCCCCGACCACCTTCGACAATACCTACCAGACCATGCCCGAGACGCGCTGGAATTTCTGGAACCTCATCAAGTTCAATGAGCACCAGAATCCGGATGGCACCATCCAGTGGCTCATGCGCAAAGATCAGTGCATGCACTGCGCCGATCCCGGCTGTCTGGCCGCTTGCCCCGCCGACGGCGCCATCGTGAAATACGCCAACGGCATCGTCGACTTCAATCAGGAACACTGCATCGGCTGCGAATTCTGCGTTTCCGGTTGTCCTTTCAATATTCCGCGCTTCAACCCCGAGACCAAACGCGTGTACAAGTGCACACTTTGCGCGGACCGGGTCGGCGAGGGCCTCGAGCCTGCCTGCATCAAGGCGTGTCCCACGGGCTGTCTCAAGTTCGGCACCAAAGACGACATGAAATTCGTCGCCGAGGAGCGCGCGAAACAATTACGTGAAAATTTCGGCTGGCAGAACGCCGGCGTCTACGATCCGCAGTCCGTCGGCGGAACCCACGTCATTTACGTACTGCACGACGCTACCGATCCCGAGCGCTACGGCAATCTGCCGAAAAATCCGACCATCCCGTGGAGCTACACGGTGTGGAAGTGGCTGTTCAAGCCCGTACTCGGGGCCTTGGCTATGTTCGGCGCTGTCGGTATCCTCCTGCATCACGTGACCAACGGCCCGCGCGTGCCCCAGCCCGAGCCGCCGAAGCCCGAGACGCTGAGGAAGGATGGCACGAATGCTTAGCCTGCGTGGCGCGGGCGCCCTCGCCCGCGAAAAGCCTGCACCTCTTCACAACAGTCTGCGGGAAGGAGCATTCAGTGTCCTCTAACGCGATCGACCGTTTCGACGACAAAGCTCGCAACACCTTCGAACACGTTGGCCGCACCACCGTCTATCGCGGAGAGTTGCTGCGCCATCCCGTCTACACTCGCGTCCTGCACTGGACGGTCGCTCTGTTTTTCTTTCTCGCGCTGTTCTCCGGCTTTGCCCTCTATCTCCCCTCGTTGTTTCGCTGGATCACGCCAATCTTCGGCGGAGGCCAGCTCACCCGCATTCTGCATCCATATTTTGGCGTAGCTTTCGTCTTCTTCTTCGCCTTCCAGATCATGAACTGGTTTGAGCGCATGCTCTGGAACGCAGACGATTCCCGATGGATGCGCAACATGAAAAAGATCGCCAGTGGCGAAGAAAAAATGGATCCGCCAGAGACCGGCTTTTTCAACGCCGGACAAAAATTTCTCTTTTGGGAGATTGTTGGCGGCTGCATTCTCTACATCATCACTGGAACCATCATGTGGGCGGGCGCGAAAACCTTCGGCGCAATCGCCGTCGCCATCAGCTATGTTGTCCACGACATTGCAGCCATCGTGATGGTCGGCGGAATTTTAATCCACATCTACCAAAGCACCATCGGCGAGCCCGGCACTTTCGAGGCAATGGTTCGCGGCGCCGTAACCGAGGCCTGGGCCTGGACCTTCCACCCCGCATGGTACAAGCAGGTCACCGGACGCGACCCCCAGCAAGCCTACGAAGAAGCGCGTAGGCGGACGCCATAGGGTGCCCCGTCCAAAGCTTCGCTTGGGCGCGTCGATTGAGCTTGTTTATGGATTTCCCACGCACGCTAGTGGCCTAGCGTTTTCCGCGCACCACGGAGGCGTCCACACCCGCCCGGCTGAACCCGAACTGCAGCTTCCACTCCCTGGGCCCGCTGCCCGCCGGTGCCGGAGCAAACTTCCAGCTCCGCGCAGCTTCCAGGGCGGCGCGAGAAAAATACTTGCTCGGCCCGGCGGACTCCAGAGCAGCCCCCGCCACATTGCCCGAGGCATCTACATCGACTCTCACTCGAACCTTGATCTTGCCTTGAATCGAACGGCGCGCGCCCGGCGAAACTTGGGGCATCACTCGCTGCACCACACCATCTTTATCAGGATTCGCAGCAGCTGTACTCGGAGACGCGTTCCCGCCGCCGCCAACCGCGGGCGCGGCCGCCCCGACCTTGGCATCGCTGGCGTTGGTCTCTGCCGCCGCACCCGGCTGAGTTTGCGTCGATTGCGTTTCCGCCGGAGGGCTCGAAGCTTTCGGACGCGCAATCAAAACCACAGCAATCGTCAGCAGCGCCGCCAGCCCCAGCAGGTAGGGCCATTTGGCAGATGTTTTCTGCGGACGCAAGCTCGTCGGCGCGGAAGCTGATTTTTCACTGCGAGTCTGGCTCTGACTCTGAGTTTGACTCTGAGCCGGAGTCGGCGCCGGCCGCGCCGCTCCCATCTTCTCCGATCCCGGCGGCGCCGGCCCTGACCCATCCCTCTCCAAACGAGCAAGGATCTCCGCCACCGTCCATCGCTTCCCCGCATCGACTTGCAGGCAGTGCCCGGCAATTTCGCGGAATGGTTCCGGCATCGCGGGTATTTCCGGCGCCCTCGTCCCTGCCCGATCCCAAACTGGCAGCCTTTGCGTCAGCACTTCAACCAAGGTCATCCCCAGCTGCCAGACATCCCCAGCCGTCGAAGCCGCGCCCGTCGCTGCTTCTGGCGGATCGTAAGCACTCAATGTCCTCCCGCCTCGACTCTTGGCGCTCGCCACGCTAAGCCCGTCGCTCGACAGTTTGACCTGATCCCCGATGGCCAGAATGTTCGAAGGCTGGATGTGTCCGTGCACGTATCTCTTGTCATGCACACTTTGCAAAGCTCGCAGAACCGGTGGAAGCATGGCTCTCGCTTCCTCTGCCGTCAGAGCACGCTCCGGAATAATCTGTGCAAGGTTTTCCTCCGCGTACTCCATCGCCTGATAGAGCATATCCGCGCCGTCCAGATCGCTCCGGCCGGTCGCAAAGATGCGAATCAGATTTGGATGCGTTACTTCCCTGGTCATCTTCCATAGAAGCAGTTGCTTCTCCGCACCCGTCGGATCGGCGGGAGTCAGCTTGATTGCCGCTTTCCGGGAATCCGCCACAACGGTAAGGAACACCGCGCTATGATCGGAGCCACCCAGCCAGCTTTCCAGCTGGAATCTCCCATCGACGGTGTGGCCTTCCAACGCTTTCCAGCTCTCACTCATGTTCGACGCCTCAATAGCTCCGCTATTGTAAGTGACGGCGTGCCCGCCTGGATCAGTCATTTGGACTATTTCCTCATAAATTCTAAGCGCCCGCAAACCCGCGCGCATATTTACAATACCCCTATGGCACCCATTCCCGCAGAAATCCATGGCCAGCGTTACATCAGCCTCGCAACCTTCCGCAAAAGCGGGGTCGCCGTGTACACACCGCTCTGGTTTGCCGAAATCGGCGACAAACTCTACTTCATGACCAACAGCAAATTAGGAAAGTGCAAGCGCATTCGCAACAACCCCCAGGTCAAGGTCGGTCCCTGCACCATCCGGGGGAAAATCACCGGCCCGGAATCTCCCGCCACCGCCCGCATTCTGCCGGCGGAAGAACTTGCCCGCGTCCGCCAGGCCATCCAACAGAAATACTGGCTCGCTCGATTGCCCTTCCTCTGGCGCAACACCGACACCTCGATCGAGATCACACCCGCGTAGCGGCACTTTTCGCTCCGCGATCTGAAGAGCCGCTCGTCGTAGCGCATAACATTTACGCTGGCCCTTTGACCCTGTTAACATCGAAGGTTGTACAAAGCTCCTGCACATTTCCTTAAGCAATCAAAATCTCTTCCGGAGGCACAATGGCGGTAAAAGTTGGCATTAACGGATTTGGTCGCATCGGACGCAACGTTCTTCGGACCGCGCTCGCGGATAAGAACCTCGACTTTGTCGCCGTAAACGATCTCACCGATCCCAAAACTCTGGCCCATCTGCTCAAGTACGACTCGATCCTCGGCAACCTGCCGAATACAATCACCGCCGGCGCCGACAGCATTTCAATCGATGGCAAAGTCATCAAGGTCTTCAAAGAAAAAGATCCCGCGGCGCTCCCGTGGGATTCCGTCGGCGTCCAGGTCGTCATCGAGTCCACCGGCCGCTTCACCGACGCCGCTGACGCGAAAAAACACCTCCGCGGCAGCGTGAAAAAAGTCATCATCTCCGCTCCCGCGAAAAACGAAGACCTGACCGTCGTGCTCGGCGTAAACGATGAGCAGTACGATCCGGCGAAGCACCACATTGTCTCCAACGCCTCCTGCACCACCAACTGCCTCGCTCCCATTGCCAAGGTCGTCAACGACAACTTCAAAATCATCAGCGGCACCATGACCACCATCCACTCTTATACGAACGATCAGGTCATCCTCGATTTTCCGCACAAAGATTTGCGTCGGGCCCGCGCCGCGGCGATCAATATGATCCCAACCACTACAGGCGCGGCCAAAGCGCTCAAGCTCGTCCTCCCCGAACTGGGCGGCAAAATCGATGGCTTTTCCATGCGCGTGCCTACCCCCAACGTCTCAGTCGTCGACCTCGTCGCGTTCGTAGAAAAGAAGACCACCCGGGAAGAGGTCAACGCCGCCCTGAAAAAAGCCTCCGAGTCAGGCCCGCTGAAAGGCTACCTCGGGTTCGAGGAAAATGAACTGGTCTCGTCCGATTTCAAAGGAGACTCTCGCTCCTCCATCGTCGATGCCCCCATGACCCTGGTGGTCGCCGGCAACTGTGTCAAAGTGATCTCGTGGTACGACAATGAATGGGGATACTCCAGCCGTGTCCGCGACCTGATCAACCTGATGGCAGCCAAAGGCTTGTAATTTCGTGTGGGGCGGACATTCCTGTCCGCCCCGCGGAGCAACTTTGCAAGCTTTAGAACGAAGAGACTAGCGACCAACGACTAGCGACTAACGACGGGGTTCCTATGTCCAAGCTTTCCATTCGCGATCTTCCTCTCAACGATCACCGCATCTTCATGCGTGTCGACTTCAACGTCCCACTCGACGACGGGCGCGTCATGGATGACACCCGCATCCGCGAAACTCTGCCCAGCATCGAGTACGCTCTGCGTCACGGCGCGCGCCTCATCCTCGCCTCTCACCTCGGCCGTCCCAAAGGCAAGCCCAATCCCAAGCTGAGCCTCAAACCCGTTGCCGAGCGCCTCCGCATGGTGCTCGACAAAGAGCTGTCGCGCGGAGAAAACGTCGGCTTCTGCCCACAGTGCGTCGGTCCCGAAGCCGAAGAAATGGCGCTCAAACTCGAAAAGGGCCAGGCGCTGCTGCTCGAAAATCTCCGCTTCCATGCCGAAGAAGAGAAGAACGACGAGCATTTTTCAAAGCAGCTCGCAAAGCTTGCCGAGTTCTATGTCGATGACGCGTTCGGCGCCGCCCATCGTGCCCACGCATCCACCGTCGGCATTACGAAGTTCCTTCCGAAATCTGCCGCCGGATTGCTGATGGAAAAAGAGTTGCAATATCTGGGCCGCATTCTGCACGACCCCGATCGTCCTTTCATCGCCATCCTCGGTGGCGCTAAAGTAAGCGACAAAATCGGAGTCATCCAGCACCTGCTCGGTAAAGTCAACGTTCTAATCATCGGCGGCGGCATGGCCTACACTTTCCTCAAAGCCCAGGGCGAATCCATCGGAAAGAGTCTGGTCGAGGAAGACAAAGTCGACCTCGCAAAGGAACTTCTTAGGAAGGCGAAAGCTGATAAGGTGAAGTTCCTGTTGCCCACCGATCACGTCATCGCCGACCGCGTCGAAGCCAGCGCCTTGACCAAAATCGTCGGCCACGGTGAGTCCATCCCCGCCAACATGATGGCGCTCGATATCGGCCCGCAATCGATCGAGGCGTTTTCCGAAGAGATTGCCCGCGCCCGTACCATCTTCTGGAATGGCCCCATGGGCGTTTTCGAATTGCCGCCCTTCGCCAAAGGCACTTTCAAGATCGCCCACGCCGTGGCGGAAAATGCCGGAGCCACGACCATCGTAGGTGGAGGAGATTCCGTAGCCGCCGTCAAGGCCGCCGGCGTAGCCGACAAGATCACCCACATTTCGACCGGCGGAGGCGCGTCCCTGGAGTTCCTGGAAGGCAAGAAGTTGCCCGGAGTAGAAGCGCTGACAGAGAAGAAATAGCCCGGCAGGGGCCTTATTCCTGTGTTTACTACTTTGTTAACATTTTACCAGCCTGAATTTTTTTATTTCTCGATTCCTTAAGAATCATGGGGTTAGAGGGAAAACCCCGCCAGATCTTTGGGTTTAAAGGACTTATTTGCAAATTATTTCGGAATAAGGACTTAGATCCTCAAACAACGCTCAAAATGGTTTTGGGGCAGCTTCGATGGACGTTGTCTTTTTGACTAAACGTCTCTCAGAGCTGCCCCAATCTCGTTAACTATTGTGATACTAAGGTGGGTTGGGTGTCAAAAACTTTCTTAGGGTACAGGTCGAAGATTGTGGGTGGAACTGACGAGCAATTACAGCCGCTCGAGCGTCAGGGGATCAGGCGCCCCTCCGAAGTACTTCTGCAAGGCGGCCGAGAAGGGCTGCTCTCCAGTCGCCACCTGGGTAAAGAGCGTCATGGAAGAGCGAAATTTCATCGCGTCGATGTAGCCAAAGATCTCGCGAGCATCCAGGCCGTCCAGCCCGTTCACAATTTTGGTGCACTCAATCAGTCTGGGGCCAAGTATCTCGTGATTCAAGTACGCCGCGGCTTCCTCCCTGCAGGAGATTGCGAATGCCTGCGACATTTGGCTCTCGCCCAATCCCTTTATCTGAGGGAAAATGAACCACATCCAGTGACCCATTTTTCTACCAGCGCGGAGTTCCGAGCACACCTGCTCAAACACAGGATTCTGCGCGGACGTAAAGCGGCTCAGGTTGTACGTTTCCGACATCGATCAGAGTTGCTAAAGACGTTACACTAACAGGTCGATGTATCGTCAGACGGTGTCAAATCCAGGCGGTAGGAATGTAGAGCCGGGCAATATCCCATCTTAAGAAAGGTCCTTCATGAGAAAGAAACTCATCGCCGCCAACTGGAAAATGCATAAAACGCCGGACCACGCTCGCGACTTCTTCCGCGTTTTCCTCCCTCTCGTCCAAAACCACGACCGCGACGAGATCGTAGTCTGCCCGACTTACCTTGCGATCGACGCCGCCGTCCAAGCCGCCAAGGGTTCGAACGTCGCCATCGGCGCGCAGGATGTCTACTGGCAGAAAGAGGGCGCCTTCACCGGTGAGATTTGCTCCAGTATGTTGCTCGCCGTCGGCGTCACCCATGTCATCATCGGACACTCCGAACGCCGCCAGTACTTCGGCGAAACCGATGACACCGTCAACCTCAAACTTAAATCCGCCCTCGAAGCCGGACTCATTCCCATCGTCTGCGTTGGAGAAGTCCTCGAAGAACGCGAAGCCGGACTCACCGACGATGTCCTGCGCCGCCAATGTCTCCGCGCCTTTAACAAAGTCTCGGCGAAAAAGGCCGCCAGCCTGGTTGTCGCCTACGAGCCGGTCTGGGCCATCGGCACCGGAAAAACGGCAACCCCTCAGTTGGCGGCCGACGCGCATGCCATCATCCGATCCGAAGCTGCCGAATCTTTCGGCCAGGAATTCGCCGGCAAACTCCGCATCCTCTACGGCGGCTCCGTCAAACCAGACAACGCCCATGCCATGATGTCGGAAGAAGAAATCGACGGCGCCCTGGTCGGCGGAGCGTCGCTGGACCCCGAATCCTTCGCAGCCATTGTGAAATATTGAAATATTAAGACGGGCAGGTGTGGGGACGGGCGCCTCACCCGTCCACGGGGCAGAGCCCGGTCACCACACGATTCGCGACACGAAGCCGCATCTGCTGCCTCGGCCGGGATAAAATGTCGACACCATGACATCAGGGCCATTTCCCCAAAACTCAACCGCCGCCTTGCTCATCTTCCTCCTGCTCGCGCTCTGTGCCATCGCCGCCGACAAGCCCGCCGAAGTAAAAGGCGGCAACGGAATCATTCTCCCGCCTCCACCCGCCACCGAAACCAAGCCGGTGACTGAGGACATTCACGGAACCACGCTCACCGACCCCTATCGCTGACTGGAGGACGCGAAGAGCCCGGCGACTCGCGCGTGGATCGGCGAGCAAACGAAGTACACCGAGCAATACCTTTCCCAGGTGAAGATCCGCCCCGAGATCGTCAACGACCTCACCCGGCTCGAACGCGTGGAGAGCTACAGCATTCCCATCGAGCGCGGCGGAAATTATTTTTTCAAGAAGCGCCTGGCCGACGAGAATCAGGGATCGATCTATCTACGACGAGGCTTGCATGGCAAGGATGAGCGACTGGTGGACGCGACGAAGCTGAGCGCCGACCAAAACACCTCAGTCCAGATCAACGACATCTCGAAAGACGGCACGCTGCTGGTCTATGGAGTTCGTTCCGGCGGCGCCGATGAAGAGTCCGTCCACGTTCTGGTTGTCGACAAGGCCGACGTCGCGAAATCCCACGAACTGCCCGACTCCCTGCCCTCCGCGCGCTATTCCGGTATCCAGCTCGGTCCCGATAAGCAGGGACTCTACTACGCGCGCTTCGACCCCGCGGGCATGCTGGTCTTCTATCACAAGCTCGGATCGCCGCCCACCAGCGACGAACTCATCTTCGGCAAAAGCTTCGCGGGCGAGAATTTCGGCCCCATGGAACTCATCAATGCGGAGATTACGGAGAACGAGCGCTACCTGATGATCACCGTCGCGCACGGCGTTCCAGCCACCCGTGTCGATATCTACGTGAAAGATCTGCGCCAGCCAAACTCGGCGATTCGCCCAGTCGTCCACGGAATCGACAACCGCTTCACCCCGGAGAACTACGCTGACGATCTATATGTGCTTACCGACTACCAGGCGCCGAACTATCACGTGGTGAAGGTCGAGATCGGCAATCCTCAACCGCAGCACTGGACCAGCATCGTGCCCGAGGGAAAAGATGTCATTTCTGACATTTCCATCGTCGGTGGGAAACTTTTCGTGACCGGACTGCACGACGTCGTAACTGAAACACGCATCTTCTCCCTCGACGGAAAAGAGACCGGACGCCTCGCCTATCCGACCCTCGGTGCAGCCACCGAACTTGGTGGCCGCGAAGATGGCAGCGAAGGTTTCTACAGCTTCGAGTCGTTCATCATCCCGCCGACCATTTATCGCTACGACCTCAGCACCGGAAAGACAGAAATTTTTGCCAAGCCGACCGTCCCCTTCGCCTCTGATCAGTACGAAGTGAAGCAGGTTTTCTACAAATCGAAGGATGGCACCAGCGTCCCGATGTTCATCTCGGCAAAGAAAGGCGTGAAGCGCGATGGCAACACGCCGACGTTGATGTTTGCCTATGGCGGCTTCCTCGTGGATATGACTCCGGCGTGGAATCCCGAATTCGCCTGGTGGATGGAGCAGGGCGGCTTCTATGCCCAGCCTAATCTGCGCGGCGGCGGCGAGTACGGAGAAAAGTGGCATCAGGCCGGAATGTTCGAGCACAAGCAGAACGTCTTCGACGACTTCTTCGCCGCGTCGCAGTATCTGGTCGACGAGAAATATACCTCGCGTCGGGGCCTGGCTATTCGCGGACGGTCTAACGGCGGCCTGTTAATGGGCGTGGCCATGACCCAGCACCCGGAGATGTTCGGCGCCATCTGGTGCGGATATCCGCTGCTCGACATGATCCGCTTCCAGAATTTCCTCGTAGGCAAATGGTGGACCTCGGAATATGGTTCAGCCGATAACCCCGACCAGTTCCCCTACCTGCTCAAGTATTCGCCCTACCAGAATGTGAAGCCGGGCATGAAGTTTCCCGCCATCATGTTCAACACCGGAGACAGCGATACCCGCGTCGACCCCCTCCACGCCCGCAAAATGACCGCGCTGGTCCAGGCCGATAATGCCAGCGATCGCCCCATCCTCCTGCATTATCAAACCGTAAGTGGCCACAGCGCAGGGGTTTCCATCAGGCAGGCGATTAACGACACGGCGGATGAACTGGCCTTCCTGTGGAATGAGGTGAGCGGCGCGCCGAAACCATAGAATTCGCCTCGCGGGCGCGCGGCTGCGGAAAAACTCTTGTAGAGACGGGGCTTGCCCCGTCTAACGCCACCACAAAACTCTGGTTCGAAGGGGTCTTGGACAGGGCGCGGCTTTTCAGCCGCTGAGGGACAGCGAACCGACCCGCCACCCGAATTAGATTTACTTCCGCGCAACCCCGCGCCTGGCGGTAGAATCTGATTAAGTAATAGAGCGCCGTCATCGCAAACAGGGCTTCACGCGCCAGACGGTGCACTCCCATCTTTCGGGAGGGGGACAGAATATGGACACACTGGGACTCCGCAGATCCTTCCTGTTGTTTGCAGCTTTCATCGGTTTGGCAATCGCCACAACTCCAGCATTCGCTCAGCACGGTGGTGGTGGTCACGGCGGCGGCGGTGGCGGTGGTTCCCATGGTGGCGGAGGCGGCGGAGGCTACCATAGCAGCGCCGGAGGTGGCGGCGGATATTCTCACGCGAGCGGCGGAGAAGCGCGCGGCGGCGGCTCCTATGGCGCGCGATCCGCAGGCGGAGGAAGCGGCTATCGTGGCGGCGCGTCGGGAGCCGGCCGCGCAGGCAGTTCCAGAAGCGAGGCGTCGAACATTCGTCCCGCGATCAACGATGGCCAGTGGCATTCGTTTGGCAATGCGCAGAGCGCCGCAAGTTCCAGTGCAGGACGCACCGCAGCCAGCTCAAACCTGGTCGCTCGTAACGCCGGAACGACCGGCTTCGGCGGCGGCGTCCGGGGAGAGGCGGGCTTCGGTTATCGTGGCGGCTACGGTTACGGTTTTCGTGGTGGCTGTTGTTGGGGACCTGGCTGGGGAGGTTGGGGTTTCGGTCTCGGCTTTGGCTTCGGATGGCCCTACTGGGGCTTCAACTGGGGTCTAGGCTGGGCTCCGTGGTGGTACAACCCGTACTGGTATGGTCCGGGGTACGCCTACTACCCGGATTACAGCTACGACTGGTCCGACAATCCGCCGCCGTACCGTCCCGATGGACCGAACAATGGTCCGAACAATGGTCCGTCGAATAATTCACCGGGAAATCACGTCAACGGTGGCCCGAATGCGGACGATAACGGCCCAGTCGACAACGGCGAAACGGCGCAGCCCGAATCCTCACCCGATGCTCCGGCCCCGCCAGCCCGCCCGGTATTGCGAACGGACTGGCAACTCTAATCGGAGCCGCAGCTCTGATTGGCCGTGGGTGATTGGTTGTGTGGGACGGGCGACCTCGCCCGTCCAAGCCGCGCCTGAGATCTGGGGCCCACTTTTCTCTTGACCTGAAAATGGGAGCTTGTCACCATGTTCCATCCACTCCAGGTGTCTGAAAAAGGATCTCGATGAAATTTGGCGTCATTATCTTCCCCGGATCGAACTGCGATCACGATGCTTTCTGGACCATCCAGCAGGTCGCCAAACAGCCCGTAACTTTTCTCTGGCACGATTCGCATGACCTCGAAAACTGCGACGCCATAATCGTCCCAGGAGGCTTCGCCTTCGGCGATTACCTCCGGACCGGCGCCATCGCCAAGTTCTCGCCCGTGATGGACTCTGTCCGCAAGTTCGCCGCGAGCGGCGGCCTGGTGCTGGGCATCTGCAACGGCTTTCAGATTCTGTGTGAGTCGGGATTGCTGCCCGGAGCGCTCATGCGCAACGTCGGCTTGAAATATGTCTGCAAGCCAGTGCAGGTAAGAGTCGAAAACAATGAGACGCCATTTACGAACACCTGCCGCCATGGCGAAGTGTTGACCATCCCCATCGGGCACATGGAAGGCAATTATTTTTGTGATGAGCCCACTCTCGCGGAACTGAAGCGCGACAACCGCATCGTCTTCCGCTACTCCAACCGCCAGGGCGAAATCACACCCGAAGCCAACCCTAACGGATCGCTGGAAAATATCGCCGGCATCTGCAGCGAAGGACGCAACGTGCTAGGCATGATGCCCCATCCCGAGCGAGCCGCGGAACCCGAACTAGGCGGCACCGACGGATTCAAGATTTTCGAATCGCTAGTAGGAGTGCTGACAACAAAATGATCCGTAGAGACGCGGCTAGCCGCGTCTCCGCTGGCGTCTAGTACGCCCATCGCAGCAGCGTAGCTCCACTAGTAAATCCCGCTCCAACCGACGCCAGCAGCACCAGACTTCCCTTCTTCAGCCTTCCCTGCTGGCGCGCGGTTTCCATCGCCAGCGGGATCGTCCCCGCGGTAGTGTTTCCGTAATCCTCGATATTAATGATGACAGCTTCCGGACGCATATTCAGACGATCAGCAGTCGCAGTAATAATGCGCTTGTTCGCCTGATGCGGAATGAAGGCATCAATCTCGCTGCCCTTAATGTTATTTCGCTTGAGAATCTCATCGCAGAGCAGCGCCATCTTGCGCACCGCGAACTTAAAAACAGCTGCTCCGTCCTGATGAACAAAGTGCATCTTCTTGTCGACGGTTTCGTGAGTCGAAGGATTCAGGCTTCCGCCGCCCGGCATGTAGAGCGAGCAACCGCCCGCGCCATCCACTTCATGCAGAAAGTCGATGAGCCCGACAGAGTCGTCTTCCGCGGGTTCAAGCAGCACCGCGCCCGCGCCATCCCCAAAAATAACGCAGGTCGCGCGGTCGGTGTAGTCGATGATCGACGACATCACGTCCGCGCCAATCACCAGCACTTTCTTATGCGCTCCGGTGGCAACGAACTGCGCTCCGGTCTGCAAGGCGTAAACAAACGCCGAACAGGCGGCCGAGAGATCGAATCCCCACACATTCTTCGCGCCAAGTTTTTCCTGCACGAGACAAGCTGTCGAAGGAAAAAACATGTCGGGCGTAACCGTTCCCACAATAATCGCATCGAGATCGGAAGCCTGGATGCCACGCTCAGCCAGCGCTCTCTTCGCCGCCTCGACAGCAAGGTCGCTAGTCGCAACCCCCTTGTCCACCAGATGACGTTCGCGGATGCCCACGCGTTCCATGATCCACTGATCATTGGTATCGACAAGTTTCTCGAGGTCCGCGTTGGTCAGAAGGCGAGGCGGAACATAAGTGCCAAGAGCGCTGATCTTAACGCGCTGAAGCTGGCTCAATGAGGTCTCCTGAATTGCATGGTATGTTGCGTGGTGAGTTGCATGGTGAGTATAAGGTGTCAGATCTCAGGTGTCAGTCTCACGATCGACAAAACCCATCAACCTAATCCTGTCATTCTGAGCGAAGCGAAGGACCTCGTCATCCTGACCCTGAGCTTGCCCGGAAGGACCTACCGCATTCGCGCGGCCAGTTCCCCAAACAGCGGCAACTCAAAGCGTTCTCCCTGCCATGCCTTGAGCGACAGGACAATCCACAAAAACAACATAGCCAGCGAAACCAAAATGCCAAACAGCAGAAAAATCATGGCGGCAGCGACATTCGAAAAGAAAAGCGCGGCGATGGTCAGAATAAAAAATGCTACCCACAGCGAAATGCTTTGCCAGGCATGAAATCGCACAAAGCGGTTGGTACGAAATGCCGGCAGAAACAGCAGCACTACGGCAGGAATCAACGGAAGATAAGCGACCGCAGCGGCCGCCCGATCCGCCGGAGAGAGCGGCGTCCGAGGCCATTTGCAATCCGGACACAATGCCGCGTCCGCAGCCAGCTGCTCCCCGCAATGCGGACATGTCGCGAAATCTTCGGCCGAATCTGCCGCATCATTCTCCGGCCGATCCTCCTCCGGCCGATCCTCCGGGGCATCCGCTGGGCTAGGCGATTCGGGATCCATTCATCCTCTTCCGGCATTCTCCGCAAACGCCATAAATCTGGAAAGTGTAGCCTTCCGCCTCGCGGACGGCGCGGACACTCAAGATGATACTGCACGCCAAGGCGCCACGAACAGGATACCGGGCGAAGCGCAGCGAGCGCCATCCGACCCAGAAGGGTGCCCCGTCCAAGCTCCGCTTGGGCGGGCCCTTCGACTTCTGATCACATTTTCAACTGGGGTAGCCGCGCCAGCCGCGTAAAAGCGGCGAGGTGATTTCAATCAGAAAGGAAAAGATGAAAGTTGATCTCAACATTAATCTGAATCGCAACCGGCTTGCCATCTTTTGTACCCGGATCAAACTTCCATCTCTTGACGGCATCGATTGCTTCTTCGTCCAGCCCGTGGCCGAGAGATTTCACCACTTTGATATCGATAGGTTGGCCGTCGGGACCGACAATTAACCACAACACTACAGTGCCATTTAATTTCGCCTTGCGCGCTTCCAGTGAGTATTCAGGATCCGGAGCATAAATTGCACGGGGGGCGCGGATGCCATTCGACACAACCAGAACCCCACGGTGTCCTGACTTGCGGTACCAATTCAGCGCTTCGTCATGATTTTGTTGAACTCCAAGCCCACTCTCGTAGAGCGATCCGATATTGCCCTCTGCTTGCGCGTCGCCCTGATCCGCTGCTTTACGGTACCAAGTCATGGCTGCAGCATAATCCTGTTTAATTCCAAATCCATTTTGATAGAGCCAGCCGATGTTCGTCTGTGCTTGAGCAAGGCCCTGATCCGCCGCACGGTAATACCAAGCCATAGCTTCGGCATAATCCTGGTTCACTCCCAGCCCGCTTTCGTAAAGCCAGCCAATATTATTCTGGGCCTGAGCATTGCCTTTGTCGGCTGCCCCGAGATACCACGTCATGGCTTCGGCGTAATCCTGTTTCACTCCCCAGCCATTTTGATAAAGCCAGCCAACGTTCACCTGGGCGCCCGTACTACCTTGATCAGATGCCTTGCGGTACCAAATCATGGCTTCGGCATAGTCCTGCTTGACTCCAAGTCCACGCTCGTAGAGGCTGCCGATGTTTACCTGGGCCGTCGCATAGCCGTGATCAGCCGCTTTGCGGTACCAGGTCAACGCTGCAGCGTAATCCGGCTTTACTCCCCAGCCATTCTGGTAAAGCCAGCCGACGTTATTTTGACCTCCGACATCGCCTTGATCGGCTGCCTTGCGGAACCACGTCATGGCATTTGGATAATCCTTCTGGACCAAGTATTCATTGCCAAGTTTGAATTGAGCCGCGGGCGTGGTCGGTTGGGGCGAGGGAGCGCCCTGAGCTCTGGCGCCGGACGAGATCACTGCCAGACATAGCAACAAGAAAGCAGGCGTTCGCTTCACAATCACCCCTTTGGGGCCCAGGAAACTCCGCCCTCGCATAGTACGCGATTATTGAATTTGTTGAAGCCGCATGCGCCGGCAAACCCGCTGCGCAGTTGTCACAGGCACGACGCCCCCCTACAATCTTTGGGTAATGTCATCTGCCGCTTCGCTGCCCGAGATCTCAGACACGGAAATCCGTCCGCGTCGGCGCAATCCTGCGCTGCGCATTCTTTACTATGCCATCTGCCTGCTGGTCGTGGCGCTCATCGCGGGCGTCTGGTGGCTCTACTGGATGGCGCGCCGTCCGCTGCCGCAACTCGATGGCAGCGTCACGGTACCTGGAATTTCGGCTAAGGTGCGCGTGGTGCGCGATGAACATGGGGTTCCGACCATCGAGGCGGCGACGCTGGAAGACTTATTTTTTGCCCAGGGATACGTGACCGCGCAGGATCGGCTCTGGCAGATGGACATGATGCGGCGCGCCGCTGCCGGTGAACTTTCAGAAGTCATCGGCCAAGACACGGTGAAGATGGACCGCGAAGAACGCATTCTCGGGTTGCGGCTCGCGGCCGAAGCGGCGGAGAAAAATATCTCCGCGCGCGACCGCGTTTTTTTTGAGGCCTACGCCCGCGGTGTGAATGCGTTTCTGGAGTCGCATCGCGACCGCCTCTCGCTCGAATTCCGCCTGCTGAAGTACACGCCGCGCCCGTGGACCGTCACCGATTCCATGCTCGTCGGCGCGCGCATGGTGCAGGACCTCAACCACTACAGCGATCCTCCGTCACTCACGCGAGAGAAAATTCTGGCGAAGCTGGGACCGGAACTCACCGCGGACCTGTATGTGAATTCTTCCTGGCGGGATCGTCCGCCCACCGAAGCGCGGGGCATGGACGACGCTCCCGCGGCCAACAACGGCGGCGACGAAGACGACGACGATGACGAGGAGATCGATCCTACGGGCGGGGCGGGGCGGATAACGCTTGTGTCGCCTCACGGGGATCGTCTGATCAATGGAGTTCAACCCGGAAAGTACGCCGCCCATCGACTGAAGAGCGTGGATAGGGGTTCGGTCGTCCCTCCGGGACTTGAATCGTTTGTTCCAACGTTCCCAGCGCTGAAGCGCTGGGCTAAACTCGATCGCCCCTCCGGGGCTCGATTCTCTTCCGGCACTCAATTCTCTTCCGAGGTCTCATCCGAGGCTGGGTTTTCCCCTGGAGCTGGATACTCCGATTATTTGTTCCGCCCCGGATCGAACAACTGGGTCGTTTCCGGTCAGCACACGGTTACGGGAAAGCCGCTGCTCTCGAATGACATGCACCTCGACCACCAGATGCCGAACCTGTGGTTTGAGGCGCACCTGAAAACAACCGCCAACTCCGGCAATTTCGACGTGGCCGGCGTCACACTGCCCGGCGTTCCATTCGTCATCGTCGGCCATAACCAGCGAATCGGCTGGGGATTCACCAACGTGGGACCGACGGTGGAAGACGATTTCATCGAAGAGTTCAACGCGCAGGGCCAGTACAAGACTCCGGCGGGATGGGTGGATGCGCAACACCGGCAGGAAATAATTCACGTCAAAGGCAAGCCGGACGTGACATTCGACGTCGCAACTACCCGCCACGGGCCGATCGTAACCGAACTGCTTCCCGGCGAGACTCGTAAGATCGCCTTGCGCTGGACGCTGCAGGACGGCGTGGGAATGGTTTTCTTCGACGTAAATTCCGCGCAGAACTGGAATGAGTTTCGGAAAGCTTTCTCGACTTTCGGCGCGCCCGGGCAAAACGTAATGTACGCCGACGTCGACGGTCACATCGGCTACCAGGCGACCGGACAAGTGCCGATCCGGGCGGCGGGCGACGGCAGCCTGCCGGTTGAGGGCAGCGACGACGCCCACGAATGGAAGTCATGGATTCCTTTCGACGACATGCCCCATGCTTACGATCCGCCGGGCGGAATTCTGGCGACCGCCAATGGACGCATCACTCCGAGCGGCTACAAATATTCGATCAGCACGGAGTGGGAGGCGCCATGGCGAACCGATCGCATCTACCGCGTGCTGGAATCGGGAAAAAAGTTTGCGCCCGCGGATATGCTGGCATTACAGATGGATGTGTCGTCGACTTACGACCGATTCTGTGCTGACAAATTTGTGTACGCCATCGATCATGCTGCCCACGCCTCAGACCGGGCCAAGCGAGCCGCGGAAATTCTGCGCGACTGGGATGGCCGGATGTCGGCGGATTCCGCGGCGCCGACGATTGAAACCAAGGCCCGTCAGGAATTGGTGCGCTTGCTTCTGGAACCGAAACTGGGACCGGCGGCGAATGGTCCGGATAGGGGCGCGCTGACGTGGAGGAGCTATCGCTGGGCCATGTCATCGGTCTGGCTGGAGAATGTTCTCACCCGGCAGCCGGCGCGCTGGCTGCCGCCGGGATACTCCGACTATGAGGCCTTGTTGACGGCTGCGCTTGAAAACGTCGTAGCGCAGAGCCGGGCGGTTGTGAATCCTGCAACCGACGTATCGCTTGCTCCCTCCGACCTCAATCAATGGACGTGGGGGAAAAATTATCCGGTTGAAATCGATCATCTCGTGCTCAGCCAGCTTCCGGTGGTCGGGCGCTTGACGGGCCCGGGGCTGCATCCCCTGAGCGGGAGCAATTACACGGTGAAGGCGGTGGGCCGTGAATTCGGACCTTCGGAACGGCTGACGATGAACTTCGCAAACTTTGATGAAAGCACGCTGAACCTGGTGACCGGAGAAAGTGGAATATTTCTAAGTCCGTATTACATGGACCAGTGGGCGGCATGGTACGGAGGCTCAACGTTCGAGTTCCCATTCTCACAGCCCGCAGTCGAGCAACACCGAAAGCATGAGATGGAGCTGCTGCCAAAGTAGCCGGATTCCCCTTCTCACGGGCGCCGGCCTGGGGATACCGTCTTCTTCTGGGGGATACCGTCTTCTTAATGTATTAACGTAGAGACGCGGCTTGCTGCGTCTCCCGCAGCGAAGACGGGCAAGCCCCGTCTCTGCATGAAATTACGTCTAGAAGTCGATGGTCTTGACGTCGATGAAATATCCGACGAGGCTTGAAATCTGGCCGGGGTTCTTCGAATCGTTCGGGTTGTACTCCAAAGCATCGATCGTAGTGTCGTAGATCCTGAGCGACCCGCCCTGAGCCACATAGACCACATTTCGCGTCGCGATGGGCTCGATGCCGGTCGCGTCTCCGTTCATGGGAGGAATCACAACCCCGCCGGCCGGAGCGCTACCTATCGCAAAGCTCAGCGTGTTGTAGATAGAAAGGCAACCGCGAACCTCGGCCCCGGTCGGTGGCGGGACCGGCGGAATAATCTCCGTACAGGTGCGCGCGCCGATGAAGATCTGCCCGTTGGCCGCGAGGGCGATGCGGTTGTGATAGCCGTCGGTGATGACGATCGGCGCGGTATTGGTGACGCTCATGGTATTGAGGTTAATGATCGTGAGCAGCCCGCAGGTGGTCGCCGCCGTGGTCTCTCCCGTGCAGGGCTGCGACGGAAGGCCCCCAGAATACGGAGTGCCCGCCAGATACATGGTCGAGCCGTTGACCAGAGCCACGCTGCCGGCTGCCAGGCCGGCACACTGTGGTGGAGTTGTGCCGGGAACCGGAACGCAGGCCGGGACGGAAGCGATGAGCCTGTTAGTGGTCAGATCGAACTGCTGCACGCTGGCTTGCGTTCCGCCACACTCGGCGCCGCAGCTCACTACCCAGGCGGTGCTGTCGTCGCTGCTGAAAAAGGCGGCCACCGGACGGTCGAAAACGCCGGGACCGCCGATGTAGGTCAGCGCGCCGCCAATCCCGATCTGCGACGGCGTGATCACGGCCACCGAATCGGAGTTATCGCTGAAGCCAAGAATTCGGTTTCCACTGTTGTTGATCGCAATATAGTGAACCGCGGGAACGTCGACCTGTCCGCTGATCGCGCCGCTGCTCAGCTGGAGGGCCTCCACGATGCCGGGATTTGCCCCAACGACCTGCGCGGTGGGCACGGCGATGTAGGCGGTCGAGCTGTCCGGGGAAACCACGAAGCTCTCGGTCCCGCCGGGTAAAGTCACGTGCGCGGCGTTCTGTTCGCTGGCGTTGTTGATGATGCTGAACTGGTTGTCGGACGCCGCCGTACCGTTGCCGCTGAAGACCAGCGTCTGCGCCAGGTTGGGCGTAACCACCATCATGCCGGGAAACTCGCCCGCGGAAATCTCGGCTACGTTCGCGCGCACATCGTCTTCGGCGTTGAGGATAAATATACCCGCGGATTCACTGCCGGCCGACACGTTATTGGTGAGCAAGGCGCGGTACGGGATACCGCTGGCTGCTGCGCGGCCGGGGTTGCTGTTGCCGCAACTCAGACACACCAGACTGGCGGGCAGCAATAACAGACGAATCAGTACTCTCTTCAAACCTGGGACTCCAACCTCATGCCGGATAATCGCTTAGATGCAAGAATGTGAATGCAAGAACAAGGATTATAGCAAAGCAAGAAGTCGCAGCTGAGACGCCGCGCAGGTTGGTCCATTGAGTATCGTCGAAACGCGCCTAGCCGCGTCTCACCGTCCACGAGCAACCCGGTTCTCGATCAACTCGGGTCGCTCCTCTACACCAGATCGGAGCGCTTGAAGTTGCGCCGCGCGCCGTGACGGATGTGGAGCACTTCAACTTGCTTCTGTCGCTCCAGAACACGGTAGATCACGCGATAAACATGAGGCTTGTGGCCGTAAAGCAGGTGCCTCAGGCCGTCCGTTTTGCGTGTCAGCGGGCATCGGTGCGGATGCTGTTCCAGTCGAAGAATAGCCTCTTTGATCCCCCGATACCAGTCCAGAGCCGCGTCCGAATACTCCGCGTTGATCTGCCCATACACTTGCGCCAGATCTCGCTCGGCATGTGGAGTGATCTTAACGACGTATGCCATGCTTCGCTTCAAACTCTGCGAAAAACTCCCTCGCTGACCTTGTCCGTCCAGCTTTCACGTCCTCCAGTCCCTGACGGATACCTTCCTCTTCATCCGCCCTCGCGGCGATGTCAAGCAGCCGCTGATAGGCCTTGGCATCCTGCACGATGGCCGCTGCCTTGCCGTTCACAGTAAGCACTACGGGGCGCTTGCTCTTCTTAAGCTGCTTCATGAAGTCGCCGGAACGCCGCCGGAACGTCGTCAGCGATTGGATGTCTTTGGTGATGTCAAGCATGGCGGCCACTCCTTATGATCGCACCTTATTAGGTGCTAATAGAATATCCTATCCCAGCCAATATCCGTTAGCGAGAAAAACGCCACTCAAGCACCTCAGCCTCAACCCAATGCAGAGACCTCGACCCTTCTTGTATCCTCAAAGAGATGGCGAAGAACCTTATAGAACGTCTTAAACAGTCGCCCGTTCTCTGCGACGGAGCCATGGGAACGCTTCTTTATTCCAAGGGCATCTTCATCAACCGCTGCTATGACGAGCTGAATCTGTCGCAGCCGGAGCTGATCCGCACCGTCCACCATGACTATCTGCAGGCTGGCGCCGAAATTATCGAAACCAATACTTTCGGCGCGAACAGCTTTCGCCTCGGCCGGCACAGCCTCGCCGATCGCGTCCGCGACATTAACGTAGCGGGCGCGCACGTGGCTCGGGAGGCGGCCAAGAGTTTCGATGTCTGGGTCGCGGGATCGATGGGCCCGCTGGGCGTTCGCATTGAGCCCCTCGGCAAGACTTCGTTTGAAGAGGCGCGCACCGCGTTTCGCGAACAAGTAGCAGCCCTGGTCGAGGGCGGCGTGGATCTGCTGATGCTAGAAACCTTCGGCTACGTCGAAGAATTACACCAGGCGGTGCTGGCTTGCCGTGATGTCAATCCGAAAATCCCCATTGTCGCCCAGGTCACGATTGACGAAGACGGCAACTGCCTCGATGGTTCCGACCCCGAAGCCTTCGCCGCCCGCCTGACGGAATGGAATGTCGACGTCCTTGGCATCAACTGCAGCGTGGGTCCGGTCGCCATGCTGGACGCCATCGAGCGGGTGCGAGCCGTCACTTCCCTGCCCCTCGCCGCCCAGCCGAACGCCGGCATGCCGCGCTCGGTCGAAGGGCGCAATATCTATCTCTGTTCGCCCGAGTACATGGCGAGCTACACCCGAAAATTTGTGGCAGCCGGGGTGCAACTGATCGGCGGGTGCTGCGGCACGACGCCGGATCATATCCGCGCCATGAAATCGGCTTTGCGGGTGCGCGAAGCACGCGGTAAGACCCCGATTTCGGAGGCGATTCATTCCGGAGTAGCGCCTTCGGCTCCCTCGATGACTCCCCTGGCGGAGCGCTCCCGCCTCGGCGCAAAACTGGCCGCCGGGGAATTCGTCACCATGGTCGAAATCGTCCCCCCCAAGGGCATCGACATCCGCAAAGAAATCGAAGGCGCGAAGTTCGTCAAATCAGTGGGCGTGGACGCCGTCAACATCCCCGACAGCCCGCGCGCCTCGGCGCGCATGAGCAACCAGGCGCTGTCGCTGCTGATGCAGCAGGAAGTAGGCATCGAGGCGATCCTGCACTACACCTGTCGTGACAGAAATGTGCTGTGCATTCAGTCCGACCTTCTCGGAGCCGCGGCCATCGGAATCCGCAACCTGATCTGCATCACGGGCGATCCTCCAAAAATGGGCAATTATCCCGATGCCACGGCCGTGTTTGACGTGGATGCCATCGGCCTGGTGAATATTGTCCACAACCTGAACCGTGGACTGGACCTGGGCGGCAATTCCATCGGCGCCGGAACCAGCTTCGTCATTGGCGTCGGTGCGAATCCGGGATTGCCCACGCTCGACGAAGAGATCAAGCGCTTCGCATACAAGGTCGAAGCGGGCGCGGAGTACGTGGTGACCCAGCCCGTATTCGACCTCAGCCTGCTGGAAGCATTCCTGAAGCGGATCGAACACTGTCGCATTCCTGTGATCGCCGGCATCTGGCCTCTGGTAAGCGCCCGGAACGCCGAGTTCATGAAGAATGAGCTTCGAGTTTCCGTGCCCGATGAAATCCTCAACCGTATGACCAGGGCGGCAAGTCCAGAGGCGGCACGCGAGGAAGGCGTGGCCATCGCGCGCGAAATGCTGGCGGCCGTCCGCGAACGGGTGCAAGGCGCCCAGATCAGCGCTCCCCAGGGCCGATATTCCTCCGCGGTAGATGTTCTGGAAGCCTTGGGATCGAAGCCCGCCCGCTGAGAGTCGTATCCCGAGAGTCGTGCCCTGATCGTCGGTGCAGTTTCACGATGGAGCCGGTGAAACCCTGAACCACCAAGGGCACGAAGGATCACGAAGGCTTTTGGCCTCACATGGTTCCTTCGTGTACCTTGGTGGCCTTGGTGGTTAACGATTTGGCAAAATTGCACCACTACCGATCGTCACACCCCGGTCGGTCATATCGGTAGAGACGCGGCTAGACGCGGCTCAGCAGCGAGGAAAAACCACCCACGACCGATCAATCCGAAGCGAAACCATACGCGGTAAACGTTATCTCTACCGAAATGAAGGCCTCCGTTTAATTTTGGGAACATCTGTGCAAGAATTTGCAAAATTAGACAATCTCGCTGTAGCTTTCGCGCTAGAATCGACATCAGAGTCAGTACCGGGAGCAACTTGATTGGTGAAGTTTGAAGATTGCCTGGAGCGTCTCGAGAAGATAGTGCAGGAACTGGAAAAGGGCGAGGTTCCTCTGGAGAAATCTCTGACGCTATTTGAGGAAGGCATGCAACTCTCCGCAACCTGCAGGAAACAACTCGAGGAAGCGGAAGGCAAAGTAGAGATTCTGTTGAAGCAGAACGGAAAGCTGCAAGCTGAAACGTTTGAGCCCCCGGCCGAGAAAGCATTGCGCAAATAACGCGGTCGCCCTCGGATCGGATTTTGACAACGCCAACGCCTGTGCCAGTTATGCTGTCGCAGCCAAGGTCGCCGCGAACTTGCGGCGTAGTCAGGGGGAAATATGGAACCACTGAGTGTAGTCCTCTTTCAGAATGACCCCAGAACTGCGCGAACTCTGGCGGTAAGCCTCTCTCAACACTTTGAATCTGTTCATATGGCCAGCAGTTACGAAGATGTCAGTACCACCGTCGCCAAGAATCGGGCCGAAGCGCTAGTGCTGGATCTGGAAACCTCGGGACCCGGCGAGGTCGAGCGTCTGCATCACGAATTCCCCAGCCTGTGCATCGTCGGCACCCACCGCTTAGCGGACGACAAACTCTGGGCCGAGGCCATGAGTCTGGGCGCACGCGACATATGTGAACCGCGCAACGAGGACGTAGTCCGCTCCGTTCTGCACGGCCTAACGCACCATGCCATAGCCTGAAAAAAGGTTTCAAAGGTTTGGTTTCCAGCATGCCTCGCGTGGTGTTCATACCTTGAAGCCTGCACCTGAGACCTTGCTCTTCGCCTTGTTATACTGCGATGCCATGCTGAAACAAATCCTGGAGCAGGGACGGGAACTCGCCGACGTCGCGCTCGAACAACTTTTACCCCCCACCACGCAATATCCGTCCGCCATCCATCAAGCCATGCGCCACAGTGTCTTCGCCGGCGGAAAACGCCTCCGGCCCATCCTCTGCATGGAGGCGGGACGCATGATCTCTTCGCGCGCCAGCTCGCGCGCCAGTTCGAAAAGCAGTTCCCTACCCCCCGGCATCGAGCAAGTAGGCGCGGCGCTGGAGATGCTTCACACCTATTCCTTGATCCACGACGATCTGCCTGCGCTCGACAATGACGACCTGCGGCGCGGCCGTCCGACCTCACACAAAGTCTTCGGAGAGGCCATCGCCATCCTGGCCGGAGACGCCCTGCAGACGCAAGCCTACGAAGTGCTGGCGCAGCTCATTTGTTCAGCCGAGGCGCGCGTCGCCATCATCCGGGAAATAGCGCACGCCACCGGAACCATCGACGGCATGATCGGCGGCCAGGTCGTGGACCTCGAAGCCGAGCACAAGAAGCCCGACCTCGCCACTCTCGAATATATCCACCGTTCAAAAACCGCGGCCCTGATCACCGCCAGCGTGGTCAGCGGAGTCATTTACGCCGGAGCAACCGCCGCGGATATTGCTCATCTGCGAACCTATGGCCAGTCGATCGGCCTGGCGTTCCAGATCGTCGACGATGTGCTGGACGTAACCCAGACCTCCGAACAACTGGGAAAAACCGCAGGCAAAGACAAAGCCGCGGAGAAGGCAACCTATCCAGCGTTATTCGGAATCGAGGAATCTCGACGCCAGGCCGACGCCCTGGTAGAGCAAGCCAGCGCAGAGCTAGAAGAATACGGAGCGGCAGCCTCTATTCTGAAGGATCTAGCCCACTACTTAATACAGCGCAAGAACTAACCCCCCGTAGAGACGGGGCTTGCCCCGTCTCCGCGTGCGCCAAAACCGACCAAACGCCCTGTGATGCCGCTCACCGTGTGAGATTCTTCCCCCGCCTTACCCTCCATCTGATGGCCAAGTTTCAAGATAGGTATCGGATCGAATCAACCCGTCTGCGTGATTGGGATTACGGCTCACCGGGATGGTACTTCGTCACCCTCTGCACCAAAGACAAGAAATGCTTCCTGGGCCACGCGGTCGACGGACAAATAGTCCTTTCGGCCGCGGGTGTCGTCGCTGAAACAGAAATGAAATCGATTTGCACCCACAAAAAGAACGTGATGATCGACCGGTATGTGGTGATGCCCAACCACGTCCACGCCATCATCGTGATTGAAGGTAACCATCCCTACTCCACCGTAGAGACGGGGCTTGCCCCGTCTCCCACCGGCGCATGCATGCGACTGTCGAACATTGTGGGAGGGTACAAAGCGGGAGTGAGCCGAATCTGCCACGCAAAGGGCCTTTTAGGTTTCGCCTGGCAAGAACGCTTCCACGACCACATCCTGCGATCCAATGCCTCCGTGAATGCGGTTAGAGATTACATCGATCGAAACCCGCAAAACTGGCTAGCAGATCCCGACAACCCCACCCGAGCGGCATAATCCCCCTCGCGCGGGCGGGTATCATCTCTGGCCCGGCATCACCTCTCTCTCACGGGCGGCATAATCCCTGTAGAAACGGGGCTTGCCCCGTCTAGCCCCATGAAAGAATCTCAATTTTAGAGACCCTCAGGCCAGTGCCGCTGCCTGAGACGCGGCAAGCCGCGTCTCTACAGAAATGATGACTGTTCGCTACAACCGGTGCTTGAATCTCTGCTTGCCGAGAGCTAGAGTAAAGATGCTCTCGCCGTTCTCCCGCCTCGTCTCTTCTACCCATTTTGTCCGCGCGATTGCTGCAGTGTCTGTGCAACTAAAGGCGGTCTTTGGACGGGCACCCCAATATGTGGTGTTTTATTACTTGACCCGTCCCCTTATTCGCCGTTAGAGTTGGTCAAAAGTAGTGTTGCCGATCTTGGTTAGGGGGCGGCATCACTCATATATGACTAGCGAGGAACCTCGGGAGTTAACACCGGCAATCAACCTCCCGATCCTCGCGATTTGCAGCACAACTCCAGCCCGCGCCAAACGAGCCCGCGGAACGCAGTGTCCGCCTATATAAGGAGTAACTTTGCTTAAACTCAAGAAGCTGCAAATCCTCGGATTCAAGTCGTTTTGCGATCGCACCGAACTGAAATTCCATGGCGAAGGCATCGCCGCCATCATCGGCCCCAACGGATGCGGCAAGTCGAATATCGCCGACGCGATTTCCTGGGTGCTCGGCGAGCAATCGGCAAAATCCCTGCGCGGCTCGCGCATGGAAGATGTGATCTTCTCCGGCACGCGCGACCGCAACCCCACCGGCATGGCCGAGGTGTCGCTCACGTTAATCGACCCCGAAATCTATGGTGGGCCGGATCCGAACGCGCCTACCGAGATTGAGATTCAAGACAGTCTTCCGGAAGAAAACTGGGATGAAGCGGAGATTCGCGCCCACGCCGCTGCGGACAACGAACGCGCCGTCGAAGAAGCGCAGCCGGGAAAAACAGAAGAGATGGAAGGTGACGCA
>Ga0182018_10001120_pt1 | contig 31903 bp, 32 predicted proteins | sample 812P2MmetaG_FD_120490 | JGI IMG/M metagenome (GOLD analysis project Ga0182018, IMG submission 120490) | Permafrost microbial communities from Stordalen Mire, Sweden - 812P2M metaG | ecosystem: Environmental > Terrestrial > Soil > Wetlands > Permafrost | place: Sweden: Stordalen | collected...
CGCACCCGCACCGGCACCCGTGCACGCGGCACCAGCGCCAGCCGCCGCACCGCCAGCGGAAGTCCCGAAGGCCTGAAAGCGCTGGCACGATCGTGGTCTCGATCGCGTCTTCGGCATCGGTCGTTCGAAGGTTGGTTTGATGTAGTAATTAATGTAGTTGCCGGGCTTTATCCCGGCTTGTGCGAGTGAGTGCTGAGCCGCTGAGGCCCGCAGCCAACAGCCACAGATCGAAATTAGGAGCAAAGGAAACGCCAATGCAAAAAGTAATCCTGCAAGAAGACATCGAAAAACTAGGCCACCGCGGCGATGTAGTCGCCGTAAAGCCCGGCTACGCCCGTAATTTCCTGCTGCCGCACAAACTGGCCATCGAAGCCACCACCGGCAACATGAAAGCCCTCGAGCGTATCCGCAACTCGCTCGCAAAAAAGACCGCCACCGAAATGGACGCCGCGCAAAAACAATCCGCCGCCCTGAACGGCGTCGAAGTCCGCTTCACCCGCAAGACCGGCGAGAACGATCAGCTCTTCGGCTCGGTAAACTCCGGCGACATCGCCGGCGCCCTCGAAGCCCAGGGCTTCAAGATCGACAAGCGCCAGGTCCAGCTACCCGAATCGTTCAAAGCCCTCGGCGAATATCCCGTAAAAATCAAAGTCTTCCGCGACGTAATCGCCGAAATCAAAGTCTTCGTAGAAAAAGAATCGTAATTTCTCTTTCTTTTGTGAATTGATCGAACGAGAAGTTCAGCCGGCTGCCCGTGCCAGCCACTCCGCACTAGATTCGCAACAAAAAATTCCGAACGCTTTCTCACCAAAAAAGTTTTGCAACGATTTCCGCAGCAATGCACAGCAGCCGCCCAATACTTGTGTTGACGCTCACACACCTTCCGCGCACAATGCGCTCACCAGTCTTCAACCGAAGTTCAGAGGGAACGGTCGAGGCCCCAGGAAAATTTCCCGGACGAATTGAAAAATTTTTGACGCTTGAAGCGCGCGCACAGGCCGTGTTAGCCTAGGCGAACAGAAAGCGAAATATTGTAGGGTCCCCATTGCCTGCCGAATCCACACTCGAACGCCCGTTACCCAATAATCTCGACGCCGAGCGTTCCGTCCTGGGAGCCGTCCTGCTCGACAACAACGCGCTCAACGCTGCCATCGAAAATCTTCGTCCCGAAGATTTCTTTCTCGACCAGCATCGCCGCGTCTTCCTGAAAATGATCGCGCTCAGCGAAGCCCAGCAGGCCATCGACCTGATCACGCTCACCGAAGAACTCCATCGCCATGGCGAACTCGAATCCGCGGGTGGCGCGCCCTATCTCGCCTCGCTGGCCGACGGCATGCCGCGCGTCTCCAACATCGAGCACTACGCCCGCATCGTCAAAGAGAAAGCGCTGCTCCGCAATCTCATCCACGCCACGCACAATATCCAGCAGCGCGCTTTCGAAGGCGAAGACGGCGCCGACGCCGTCCTCGACAACGCCGAATCCTCGATCTTCGCCCTCGCCGAGGACCGCGTAAAAATCGGCCTCATCCCCATCAAAGACATCGTCCGCGACAATTTCGAACGCCTCGAAAAAATCTTCCGCGAAGGCAAGAGCATCACCGGCATCCCCACCGGCTACAACGAGCTCGACAAGCTGACGTCCGGCTTGCAACCGTCAGAGCTGCTGATCCTCGCCGCTCGCCCCTCGCAGGGAAAAACCGCGCTCGCGCTCAACCTCGCCGAAAATATCGGCATCCGCGCGGGCCAGCCGGTCGCCGTGTTCAGCCTGGAAATGTCGAAGGAATCTCTGCTCCAGCGTCTGGTCGCTTCCGTCGCCCAGATCGACGCGCACAAATTTCGCACCGGCCACCTCAGCCGCGAAGACTGGCGTCGCATGACCGAAGCCCTCGGCACTATCGCTTCCGCCCCCATCTGGATCGACGACGCCGGTTCCATCAGCGTCCTCGAAATCGGCGCAAAGGCTCGCCGCCTCAAGCGCGACAAGGGCCTCTCCCTCCTGATCGTCGACTACCTCCAGCTCATCACCGCCCGCGGCCGCTTCGGCAACCGCCAGGAAGAAGTCTCCAGCATTTCCCGCGGCCTCAAAGGCCTCGCCAAAGAACTCCAGATCCCCGTGCTGGTCCTGAGCCAGCTGACCCGCGCCCCCGAACGCGACGAGCGCGGCCCGCAGCTCTCCGACCTCCGCGAGTCCGGCGCCATCGAACAAGACGCCGACGTAGTCATGTTCATCTACCGGCCGAATTTCTTTAAGGCCGGCGCCACCCCCGAAGAACGCGAAGAAACCGAACTGCGCATCGCCAAGCAACGCAACGGCCCCACCGAAAACGTAAAATTCGTCTTCCGCAGCCGACTCACCCGCTTCGAAGAAGCCGCCCCCGACGCCTTCAGCAACCTAGGCCCTGATGATCTGTAATCGATCCGCCACGATTCTGTAGCGGCCGATCTTTACAAAAAGGAAGTGGGAGGAGTGTAGATTGTTGACGACACCAGACCGCGACAAGACCGGTTTAGATTTGCTCTCTACCGGCACGATCTCTACCGCGCCAGCCTACGGCTTCCGCTTCTTCAAAATGGCCATCTGCTTCGCCAAGCACCGGTTGTAGGCCGCCGGGCCCTGCATCAATTTCGCGTCCGTGCATGCAAATTCCACTTTTTCGCGATCTCCGCTGTTCAACCTGGAAAGACCCGCCGGCCTCGGCGCCTGCTTCAATGCATCCATCTGCTTGCGGACGCACTCTTTGTATTTTTCCTGGCCTTGCGTCAGCTTGTCGGACGCGCACGTGCCTTCAATCGACTCCCTGTCCGCGTCGCTTAGCCCCGACAAATCGGGTTCCGCGAGAATCTCCCCTTCCGCAGGCGGCCCAACCGGCGGCGCAATTTGCGGCGACACCGGCACCGCCGGCGTTGCCACCTGCACGCTGTCAACCGGCGTCATCAAGAACACGGGAATATCCCCGGTACTTCCTTCCAGCTGCGTATCGGAAAACTGGCTGAGCGACGCCATGGATTTGCGTCCGGTTTCGCCCTGTGATGCTCGTTCCGAACAGATGCCGACCCAGTTTGGCGCACCGCCCGCCGTGTGATGAAATTCGCAACTGGTGATCTGCCCGGCGACATTTCCCGATCCGCCGATGGCCTCCAGAGACAATGCGTCGCCGTTCAGGCGCGTTCGATAATTCTGGCCGTCCTTCAGGTTCGACCAAATCTTTGTCGGCAACGCCGCCTCTGCTCCGTTTTCGTCAACCACCGCAACCGTCGGGCCTTCGGCGGCGACGTGCGAAGCGGCGGGTTGCGGTTGAGGCGCGTTCCTGGATTTATAAAGTTTGGCAGCCGCCGCTTCGGCCCTGTGCGCAATGGCAATCTCGAGATACGAAGGCGACAGCGCCCACAACGATGCCAGCGCGACCACCACCAGAACCGCACTGAGAACGAGCGCCGTCCGCCCGCTGCTGATCGTCGACGCGTTGGGCCGCATCCCGTTCATGAACGACAGAATCCCGAGGCACGCCGTGACAATCGCAAGCCACAACGGTGGCACCCTTCCGCTCGACACCAATGCCACGAGAAAGAAAATGGTGGCGACGCCCAGGATCATGAACAGAAAACTGTTCAAATTTTTGATGTCCGGAAGCTGAGCGACGGTTCTCCGCGCGCGTTGCGCTACGCCGGTAGCCGCTTGCGTGCCAGACCGGCCGGTTCGCGAACGTACATGTCTTTGGCCCCACGGAGAGGTTCCGGATCGCCCAGACGTCCTCGAGTTTGTGGAACTTCGGGAGTGCGTGGAACTTTGTGAAGGCGGGGTTGGCCCGGAGGAAGTCCCGCTTCCCGAAGCCGCTCCGGCGGGGCTCGCTTGACTCTGTTGCGTACCGCGCGCATAGACCAGCCCCGCATCGTACTTTTCCCGCGACGCAGGATCGAGCAGAACGGCCTTGGCTTCCGACAAATCCTTGAACGCCTCGGCCGCCACCTTCCGCAGGTAGGCATTCTCGGCCGGCACCGTGTCGGGATGGACTTCGCGAGCCTTGGCCTTGAATGCGGCCTCAATTTCCGCCGCCGTGGCGTTCTCCGCCACGCCCAATATTTCGTAGTAGGTCTGTGCCATTGCGTCTAGGTAACGCTTACAAAAGCCCCTGAGAGATCATTGCACCACAATGCGAGAACGCTAGTACATCGGGAATCATCCCCGTCCGGCGAATCAGACACCAAAGCACAAAACCAACCGGTCGCATCTTCTTTCTCCAGTCTCCAATTCATCGTGGTGCTGCGGCGTCAAGCTGTGCCGGCGCGGACACTGTTTTAGGCACCTGGCCGCAACTCGCCAATCTTACCCGGGAGCAGGCGCTTATGTACTCAACGACTTACGAGGGACCTGATCGCTCGGCGCCAAACCTCGGAGGCGGCGCTTCGATTGCTTTATTTCGTACTGTTGTCTTTCACGCGGCATCCGCGCGGTGAGTCGGCCCGGGCCGCGCGGATGTCGTACACTATTTTTTCTCTTCAGGAAAGACCATGGCACACACGCAAACCATCTCCGGGAAGACGCAGTCTCGCAAGAGTTCAGTGAAAGTACCCAAGACCGCCAAGACGGCCAAGGTGGCCAAAATGGCAGGGCGTCCGGTTTGGGCCGAGGTTTCGGCATCCGCCTTGACGCACAACCTGCGCGCGATCCGCGGGTTCGTCAACCCGCCAGACGAGCAGCGCAAGACGCCGCGGCTGGTGCTGTCGATCGTGAAGGGCAACGGCTACGGCCACGGCGGGCCGCAGGTGGCCAAAATTTTGGACAACGCCGGGTCGGATTGGTTCGGCGTGACCTCCGCTTCGGAAGGCATCGAGGTTCGCAAAGCCGGCATTCGCAAGCCGATCCTGGTATTGACCAGTTTTTGGCCCGGCGAAGAGGAAAACCTGTTGAAGCACAACCTCACGCCGGTCGTGCATCGTTGCGATCAGCTTGCGCCCTTAAACCGGGCGGCTGCCAAGCGAGCAAAACACGAGCCCTTTTCGTTTCACCTGAAAATGGATACCGGAATGAATCGCTTGGGCATTGCGCCCGGCGACGTGGACTGCTTCGCGGGGCAACTTGCGAAGTGCCGCCATCTGCAGCTGGGCGGCGTGCTGACCCATTTTGCATCGTCGGAAGCTTTTGCGCCTTCGGCGCAAGGTGAACAGACCCGCGAGCAGGAAGAGCATTTCTTTGTGGCTTTGGAGCGGTTACGCGCGCTTGGCGTTGATCCGGGCATCGTGCATCTGGCGAACAGTGCGGCCATCGCGGCACGGCCGGAAACCTGGGGGGACATGGTGCGGCCCGGCGTAATCTTGTACGGCTATCATCCGGGCTTCGATCCCGCCGAAATGCGCGCCGAATCCGAGCGAAAATTGCCGCTGAAGCCGGTGATGAGTCTGCGCACACGCATCATCAGCCTGCGGCGAGTTCCAGCCGGCGCGAGCGTCGGATACGGCGCGAAATTCGTGGCCGCGCGGCCTTCCCTCATCGGAGTTCTTGCAGCGGGCTACGGCGATGGCGTACATCGTTCGCTGGGCGGACGCGGCTGCGTGCTGGTGCGCGGGAAACTCGCACCCATCGTCGGCATCGTGTCGATGGACGTAACCATGATCGACGCTACCGACGTTCCCGGAGCGGAGCTCGGCGACGTGGTCACCGTCTACGGCGTCGATGGCGAACACACCCACCCTGCCAATCAGGTGGCTCGGGGTATCGGCACGGTTACCTCCGACCTGCTTTGCGCGGTTAGCGCTCGCGTCCCACGCCTCTACGTTTCTTGAAGCCGGAGCTTGTTCTCCTGGCACCGGACGGCCACGCAACGTCCTTCGGTGGGTTTGCCGCATCCCATCTTCGGGAGCCCGGTCGTCTACTCTAAATCCTTGACGCTACTATGCTGATAGGGTATATACGGCTCCAGAACGTAACTAGAATTTCTATCCCGCAACGTCCCGGAGTCCCACGCTCTGCGGGAAGGCTGCACCGATTTTGCAGTGATTATGCAAGTCCTGTGAGGTCGCATGAGCCGAGCGTATTCCGGAGTCGAACGCCGGGCAGTTTCCCCGCCATTTTCTGGCGCTCCACCTGCATCTGAATCCGGCCCGGTGCTTTTGCGTAAATTGCGCCCGCATGGAACCAGCCTGGAAGCGTGGGTTTTGCGTGGATTTCTAGTGGTCTGCGCGGCGGCAATTTGTTACACACTGCATCCGTTTCACCTGGGCGGAGTGAGCTCGGCGGGGCTGGGAGTGCTGACGGCCGCGGTGATTCTGATGGCGGAGTTGCGGCTGCAGCGGGCGGCTTTGGGTGGATTGCTGGGCGGCGCGCTCGGCGCGGTCCTGGGCATCTTCGCGGCGGTCCTGGTGACACTAATTATTTCGCGCACCGCCGAGCCTGAGCCTACAAAATCTTTCCTGGAGTGCGCGGCGCTGGTGGCTTTTGCCTATCTCGGGCTGGTGCTGGGCTTGAACAAAGCCGGAGATTTACATTTGGAAACGATTGGTCAGCGGGTCGTGGCGCGCACTGCCGCGGCCCCGGTGGCGATGGCTTCCGAGACGTTGAAATTGCTGGACACCAGTGTGCTGATCGACGGGCGCATCGCGGATATTTGCGAAGCGCAGTTTCTTGACGGCGTGCTGGCGGTGCCGCAATTCGTGCTGCACGAACTACAGCTGGTGGCCGACTCCGGCGATGTGCTGAAACGGCAACGCGGGCGGCGCGGGCTGGATGTGCTGGAGCGCATCCGGAAGATGCCGGGAGTGGAAGTGCGCATCCTCGGCGATGGACCTTCGCAAGCGGGCGACGTGGATCACAAATTGATCGATCTGGCGCGGCAGACGGGCGCGAAGATCGTCACTAACGATTTTAATTTGAACAAGGTGGCGACGGTTCAGGGACTCTCGGTGCTGAACGTGAACCAACTGGCGAACGCGCTGAAGCCGGTGGTGCTGGCGGGCGAGCCGATGCGAGTGCTGATCTTGCGCGAGGGGAAAGAAGCGAATCAGGGCGTGGCTTATCTGGATGACGGAACGATGGTGGTGGTGGACGGCGCGAAACGGTACATCAACAGGAGCGTGGATATTACGGTGACCTCGGTGCATCAGACCACCGCGGGGAAAATGATTTTTGGTCGCGTGGACGATCGTCCGGAGTCGCCTGGAACGATCGCGCGGCAGGCGGCGGCAAGCGGGCGTGGCGATGGCAGTGGTCGCGGCAACGATGCGGGTGTGCTGGATCGCGGGACGCGATCGATTTATCCGGAGACCGAAGCGGACTGAACGCCGTGCCCTGACGCTGCGCTATGCGTCACGCAGTATTTTTGCGGGATCGATTCTGGCGATCCGTAGGGTTGGCAACGTGGTGGCGATGAGCGTCACCGATGCGAGTGTCAGGACCACGGTGAGAATCGTGGCCACGTCGTAGACGCTCACGCCGTAAATCACGCTGCTCATCACTCGCAGCGCTCCGACGCAAACGAACAGTCCCAGAATAAGGCCCAGCAGGGAGGCGCCCGCGCCGGGGCCGCCGATTTGCACCATGGCCCGCGCCACGGTGGAACCCAGGGCCATGCGAATGCCAATCTCCCGCGTCCTCTGGGTGACCATGTTGGCGACCAGCGCGAAAATGCCTACGGCACTCAGCAACAATGCGAGTATCGCCATTGCCCCCAACAGCGCCACTTCGATTCGTTGTATCGCCAAGGTCTTTGCCAGAAGATCGCGCATGCTGTAAAAACCCGAAAAAGGCAGGTCGGGATCGACGCTGGCCAGCGCGCGTTGCATCTGCGCGGTTAACCCTTCTATTGGACCGGCCGTGCGAACGATCCAACTCGGCTGAAACCAGGCGTGAACCAGCGAGAGCAACTTGGCATCCGCTTGAGCGGCAGGAATATACATAGCCTGTTCGCCGGAAAGCGGCGCAGTTGGGTCGATGCCCGGCGGGACGGGCACATCTTCGACGACACCGACAATCGTCGTGTCTTTATTCACACGACGCCCAACCGGATTTGCGCCGCGGAAAAACTTGCGCACGAATGCCTGGTTGACGATGGCCACGTGCTGCACATCCGGGCCATCGGCGTCGGTGAAGGAGCGCCCCAGCAAAATCGGGATTTGCAGTGCCTTGAAATAATCGGCGGTGACGTATACCTCATCGGTCTGGCCTTGTTGTCCTGCTTCTTTGCCGTCGCTGATGGTCATCCCTCCGTCAATCAAGGAGCGCTCATAGGGAAGACTCAGGCCGACCGCCGCGTGTTGCACGCCGGGAATCTGCCGCATGGCGGCGGTGCTTTCCTTCAACAGCCTCAGGAAAGCCGCAGAATCGTGGAAGCGCACGTCGTCGAGCGAGGCCTTGGCAGTCATCACTCCATTGGGATTGAAACCTGCGGGAAGTGTTTCCAAGTGGACCAGGGTGCGGACGAGCAGGCCGGACGCGGCCAGCAGCACGACGGTAAGGGCGACCTCGCCGGCGATCAGCCCTTGGCGGAGACCAAGACTGCCGCTTCTGGTCGCAGCGCGGCTGGCCATCGGCGAGCGAAGATCGACGGTAGGAGTGGTGAGCGCCGGGAGCATGCCGAACAGAATGCTGGTCAGCAGCGAGACGCCCAGCGTGAAGCCCATCACGCTGCCGTCGAGAGGAACCTGTGCGACGGGAAGAAACTGTTCGGGCAGTAGCAGCAGAAGGCCGCGCAGGGCGAGAAAGCCTACACCGATGCCGACTGCTCCGCCCACCAGTGCCAACAGCAGGTTCTCGACCCAGAACTGCTTCTGAATTTGCCAGCGCGAAGCCCCCAGCGCGAGTCGCGTCGCTACTTCTGAGGTGCGACGCAGCATGCGAACCAGCGTCAACCCGGCCAGATTGGCGCAGGCGATCAGCAGGATGAAGCCGGCGGCCAGCATCAGCGCCAGGACCTGCGGACGCAGCGAAGCAGTCACGCCTTTCTGGAGCGGCACAGAGTGATACGTCACCTGTGCGCCAGGGTTGTCGCTTAATTCATAGCGATCGGCACGGAGCAACCACGCACGGTTGATCTCGGCATCCGCCTCCTGCCAGGTTGCGCCATCGCGCAGCCGGGTGATGGACTCAAAGTTCGTTCCCCCGCCCTCACCCTCCCGGCTGGGTTGCAGCGCGGTATATAGGTCGGCGTTCAAGGGAGTCGTTGCGTCCTCCGAAAGAACTCCGATGACCGTGTAAGGCTCGCCCTTCAACAGAATGGGTTGGCCCAGAATCTTGGGATCAGAGCGGAAGGTGTTTCGCCACAAACGGTAGCTCAGGATGGCGGCTTTGGGGCCGTGCGGATGGTCCTCGTCCACGGTGAAATTGCGCCCGAGCGTAGGCTGGACCGTCAGCACGTCGAGGTAGTGGGCCGAGACGCGTCCCGCGCGGAGATATTGTCCCTGGGAACCCCATCCGAGATTGACGCCGGAAGTTCCTCGGCTGGAAACAGCGGAGATCAACGCAGGGACATTGTCGCGCAGCAGTTCCCACTGCTCACCATCCAGTTTGTGCCGCTCATCGGAGACCTCGGAGCCGGCGATCCGGGTATAAATCGTGCCCATCCGCTCGGGATGGGAGTAGGGCAGGCTCTTCAGCATGAGCGCATTCACCATGGAAAAGATCGCGGTGTTTGCGCCGATCGAGAGCGCCAGGGTAAGAATCACCGTTACGGTGAAACCAGGATTGCGCCGCAACTGGCGCGCTGCAAATTTGAGGTTTTGTGCTATAGCGTCCATGGACAATCCTCCTAGCGAGACGGCGGCACCACTGCGGGAGAAGCTACACCTACCGTACGTCGACGAGGCGGACAAAGTTCCGTTTCGGACAAGGCCGAGGAAATTGAATCGGTCAGGCCCCTCGACCCACACCTACCTACCTTTAGGAGTGTGCGAATCGCGCTGATGGTTCGAAGTAGCGATACACTACGGGGAGATTTACGAGTGAGCGGATTGGGGATTGCCCGTGAATCGCAACGAGCACGCGGCCAGCGCTGGTTCCGATTACCACGAATTTCGTCCGCCATTGGCGCTTGCGGAATACTTGCTCTGCTTCTGGACGCAGACGATCCGTTCACGCGTTGAATTCGCACAGCGGGTCGTACCGGACGGCTGTGTCGATATCCTGCTCATGAACAAGGTTCCGATGGTGATTGGTCCGTGGACCGAACCATTCGTCGCCCCTCTTGCTCCCGGTACGAATATCGTCGGGGCGCGGTGCCATCCTGGACTTATGTCGAGCCTTCTGGGCATGCCTGCTTCCGAGCTACGGAATCAGTCCGTGCCGCTTCGCGACGTATGGGGCAACGCCGAAACTGCTCGGTTTGCGCGGATTGCCGATGAACCTAGTCTTTCGGCACGCCTGTCGGCGATGGAGGCAGCCCTGCTCGGCTGCGTGGCAAACGCTGCCCCGGCCGACAAAGCGACCAGAGCAGCTATCCAGTGGATCGCCCGACACCCGCGTGGACGAGTTGAGCAGCTCAGCGAATGGCTGGGCTTCAGTAGCCGGCAGATCCAGCGGCGGTTCACGGTGGCCGTGGGTTACGGGCCGAAGCTCTTCCAGTCCGTGCTGCGTTTCCAGCGTCTTCTGAATCTTGTCGCCAAGGCAGGTAGCCCGCGAAACCTTGCGCAGTTTGCCGCGGATGCGGACTACGCGGATCAAGCGCACATGGCTCGCGAGGTTCAGCGGTTCTCGGGCAATCCACCGAGTATGTCGCTACAATCCCCGCGATGCGCTTTGCGCTTATCCGAGCTCCTTCAGACTACGGGCGACCCCGACCTCTAAAGCTTACCGTGTCCGATTTGTTCAAGACGCAGACGCAGCGATCGTTCTATCGTCGGCGCGATGCTGACTCGAAGACAACTGCTGGCACGCTACGCTGCGGTGTCGTTTTTTCCTGTGGCAAAAGGAGAATCCCGAACCATGGACCAGCGCATCAGCCTCGTAACGCTTGGGGTGAAAGACCTTGGGACTTCGAAGAGATTCTACGTCGACGGCTTCGGTTGGACACCCGTATTCGAGAACAAAGAGATCATCTTTTTCCAGACCGGCGGGATGATTTTTGCACTGTTTCTGCGCGATCAACTCGCGGCCGATTTTCAGGCGGATCCGGCGACTTTCGGGCGTGCACCCATGGCATTGGCCCACAACGTCCGCGCAAAAGGAGAAGTGGATGCGCTCATTCAACGTGCCGTGGCCGCGGGGGCTACGGTGCTGAAGCCACCCCGGGAAGCATCGTGGGGAGGTTACTCCGGCTATTTCGCCGATCCCGATGGATTTGCCTGGGAAGTGGCTTGGAATCCAGCGTGGCGACTCGCGCCTGACGGCAGCGTGGAGTTTCGCGTGTGAAGACCTTGCTCCTGCTTTGCTTCCGCGCTAATTACCGCGTGCGCCGCGGCAAGACTGATCAAAAACGAAGTTACGACCAAATCACGATCTACAGTGTTCTTTCGCTACCACTCGAGGCCGGGCAAGAACTACGCCTCTTGAGGTAGCCGAAACCGCTCGCACGGCATCTTTCGCCAGGATGAGGGACGTGCAGCCGCGCTGTTCGTGCCGTATTGTTGGGGTTTGTTGATCGACCGTCGAGGGGAGAACGGCAATGACGAGAGACGAGGTTTCGAGGCTGGCCAACCATTGGGTGGCGGCGTGGAATGCTCACGATCTGGACTTGATCCTGACGCACTATGAGGATGCGGTTGAGCTGACTTCGCCCGTTGCCGCGCAGCTCTTGGGGACGCCGGACGGCAAAGTGATCGGCAAACCAAACCTGAAGGCTTACTTCAAGCGAGGCTTGGAAGCTTACCCGGAACTCCACTTTCGCCTGGAGGATGTGTTCTGGGGCATGAACAGCGTGGTGCTCTGCTACACAAATCAAAAGGGAACGCGCACGGCAGAGTTCATGGAGCTGTCCGCGGCCGGAAAAGTGATGCGGGTAGTGGCGAACTACAACACCTAGTGAGCCGGAGGAAGCGTCGTTGCTTGCCTCATGCCGTTTTGCTGGAATTCGCGGTGACGCCCCAGGCCATGGTTGCGGATCAAGAGCGCGTCTTTCAGGGCGGCTGCAATACGTGTATCTCCAAGCCCATCGATTTCAGTTTGCTCCGAGAGCAGCTGCAACACTGGTTGCGCTTAGAGGGGCAGGTGGAAACTAGCGCCGGACGCCACACACAAGCGCCATCCTATGAGCTTTTGCTGAGTTTCATTACACTCGCCAAGGCCGTCAGGTTCGGGAAGAGCATTGGTCTGGCAAATTTCGCCCCGGCGCGCGGCTTGATGTACACTCTGGAGTTCTTCTGCGAATCACGAAATGAGCCGAATCACTGCTATTTTGCCTGCCGCCGGTCTGGGCACTCGCATGGGCGCCGAGACGCCGAAGCAATTCTTGGAATTGGAAGGCGTGCCCATTGTGATGTTGAGTTTGCGGCGCATTGCTTCGTGCGAGCTGGTTACCGACATCATCGTGGCTACGCGCGGGAACGGCATCGCGCGGCTGGAGGAGCAGATTCGCGGGGAGAAATTCAAGCAGAGCGTGCGCGTGGTGCGCGGCGGGGATTCGCGTCAGGAGTCGGTGGCGCGGGCGCTGGAGGAAGTGGCGGACGACACCGAATTGGTGCTGGTGCACGACGCGGTGCGGCCGTTTGTGACCCGGGAGCAGATTACGCGGGTGATTGAAGAGGCGCGACGCTGCCATGCAGCGATTCTGGGCATTCCGGCGATGGATACGGTGAAAGAAGTAAAGCGTGCGAGTTTACCGGAAGATGTGGCGTTGATTACCGCGACGATCCCGCGGGAGCGTGTGGTGCTGGCGCAAACGCCGCAGGTCTTTGCGACGAAATTGCTGAAGGAAGCGTACGCACGGGCCGCGGCGGATGAAGTAAGCGCGTCGGATGAAGCTGGATTGGTGGAACGGACCGGCCACGGGGTTCACGTGGTGCTGGGCTCCGAGCGCAATATTAAGATCACCAAGCCGGCGGACATGGATCTGGCGCGGTTTTACCTGGAACGCGAGCGCGCAAAATCATGAGCGTGCGCTGTGGAATTGGGTACGACCTGCACCGATTGGCCGAGGGGCGCAAGCTGATTGTGGGCGGCATCGAACTGGCGTTCGATAAGGGGCCGGTGGGACATTCGGATGGAGATGTTGTGGCGCACGCGCTGTGCGACGCGCTTCTGGGAGCGGCTGGGCTGGGGGATATTGGGACGCATTTTCCGGATACCGATCCGAAGTGGAAGGGCGCAAACAGTTTGATTTTCCTGGAGCACGCCCGGAAATTACTGGATGAGAAGAAATTTGCGATCGAACACGTAGACGCGGTCGTGATTACGGAAAAGCCCAAGCTGGGGCCGCATTTTCCGAAGATGCGCGAGGCTTTGGGGCGGGCGCTGGGCGTGCCTGCGGAGAAGATTCACTTGAAGGCCAAAACGAATGAGGGCGTGGACGCGATCGGGCGTGGGGAAGCGATTGCGGCGTGGGTTGTGACAACGATTGCAGAACTGTAGCCGCATTTGGCCGTGCAAGAAAAAATCAGCGTCAGAGAGAAAATCGAGCGCGCGCGCTTCCCTTGGAAGATCAAGGTAAACCGAAAGCGGACGCTACAACGGCATTCGTAGACTGCCTGCGATAGAATCCCTCCGATGGGTGTGGAACAAACTCCTAATTCAGACGTGGTGATTGCCAATCCGTTCAGCGCTGCGGATGTTGCGGGCATCCTGCGCGCGCGCGGCTGGATTTCATCCGAAATTTTGCCGGAGCAGAATGCGTGGTGCGAACGAGCGGCATTTCTGCTGGGGCCACAGGCGGCAGATCGCACTGCGTTGGCCGAACTGTTGCGCCTGGTGTTTGAATACGAGGCTGCCCGCGCGATGGCCAACGTGGAGGCTCATGCGGTGATGTCGCGGTATGCGGCGCGCGATGTGATCCGTTTGCTGGCGCGGCTGGTGTTGGAGGGCGGGCCTTGCACCGTGGATCGATTTAAGGAGATTGTTACAGCGCTGAAGGAAAGGCTCGATTTGCGGGGAAGGGAAGTGTTGCACCCGTTGCGGCTGGCGCTTGTTGGGCGGGCGGGAGAGGGTGATCTGGATCGCGTGATTTTGCTGCTGGATGCGGCGGCGGACGTTGGGTTTGCGGTCAAGACCGTGCGCCAGCGGATGATTGAGTTTTGCTCGGCGGTAGATTGAGGCATTGCCGCGAATGGATTGTTCGTGGCTGTTTTGATCGTGCAGGAGTGGGGGTTGACGACAGTCGCTTGTTGGATTGACGCTCGGCGAGCGGGCCGGAAGACAGTATGGACGAGAAAACCGACATGACGGGAAAGCTCGCCGGGATGCGCGATGGATAGATTGACGGGGATACATGCGGTGCGGGAGGCGCTGGAGGCGGGGCGAGCATTTGACCGCATTGTGATCGCCAAGGGCAGGCAGGACACGCGCGTCGAGGAGATCGTGCAACTGGCGCGAGAGCGAAATATTTCTCTTCGGTTTGAGGATCGCTCGCAACTCGATCGCCTGGCAGATTCGAAGGACCACCAGGGAATTGTGGCGTTGGTTGCAGCACGCGCGGCCGGTACGCTCGACGAAATTCTGGCTGCGGCGAACGCCGGAGCAGGGCGCGGGGAAAAAGGACTGATCGTTCTGCTGGATGGCGTGGAGGATCCGCACAACTTGGGGGCAGTGATCCGCACGGCTTTGGCGGCCGGGGCCCACGGCGTAGTGATTCCGGAGCGGCGCGCGGCGGGATTAACGGACACGGTGGCGCGGGCTTCAGCCGGCGCGCTGGCGCACATGCCGGTCGCGAAAGTCACCAATCTGGCGCGCACCATGGAGGAATTGAAGGAAGCCGGGTATTGGCTGGTCGGGTTGGATGAGCAGGCGGACAAGAATTATACGGAAGTGGATTTTAGTTCGCCCGTGGGGATCGTGCTCGGTGGAGAAGGGAAAGGCTTGCACGACTTGACCCGGAAGCGGTGTGATTTTGTTGTGTCGTTGCCGACGATGGGACCAGTGAAGTCGCTGAATGTTTCGGTGGCGGCGGGAGTGGTCTTGTTTGAGGTCCTGCGGCAGCGGCGGGGAAAATGAGAATTGTTCGGGTCGTGGACGTTCGTTGCGGCGTAGCACTGCTGCGCCCATCACGCAAACTCGATTACGTCTGGAGCCATCGCTCGATGCTTGTCGGAAGCCGGCGCGTAGGTGTTGCGTCCAAACCCCGCCGTCGCAAGACGGCGGCTACAGGGCCGGCCTAAAGACGGGTCACTACATTTCCATCGGCATCGTCACTTGTCATATTGGATCAAGGAGAACACGTCCAGGCCAGGGAGTCTGGCGCGGCCTTTGAGAAACGTGAGTTCGACAGCGAAGGCTAAGCCTTCCACTTTTCCGCCCAGTTCTTCGACTAGCTTTACCGTGGCGGAGGCTGTGCCTCCGGTGGCCAGCAGATCGTCGCAGATGATTACGCGGTCGCCAGGCTTGACGGCGTCTTCGTGAAGTTCGAGGGCGTCCGAGCCGTATTCGAGCGTGTAGGAAACGCTTCGCGTCTTGGCAGGGAGTTTCTTGGGTTTGCGGACCGGAACAAAGCCTGCACCGAGGCGATAGGCTAACGCGGGCGCGAAGATGAACCCGCGAGCTTCGATTCCTGCGACGATGTCGATGGTGTGGCCGTCGTAGTGATCGCAAAGCTGGTCGACGAGTGCGTGAAAGCCTTTCTTGTCTTTCAAAATCGTGGTGAGGTCGTAAAACAAGATTCCCGGTTTGGGGTAATCGGGCACTTCACGAATCAATTTCTTCAGTTCATCCATCCGCCGGGCTCCTGGTCAATCTTCGTGGGTGGTGACAAATTCGTTCGCGTACTGCGGATCGATGGCCGCGGATTCGTCCTTTACTTCGCTGACGCTGGAAAAACGCGGGCCGCGCTCGAGCGCGGCTCGAAATTTGACAAGTTGCGCGGGCGTGCCGATGGCGTACGCTTCCACGCGACCATCCCGCAAATTGCGCACGTAGCCACAGAGATCCAGGCGCTTCGCTTCCCCTTGCGTGAAATAGCGGAAGCCCACACCTTGCACAAATCCGGAGACAAAGTAACGCCTGGCTTGTTTCGCGTCCGTCACAAACTTCGAAATTGTAGCAGAGACTCGCGTGGCGTCCCTAAAAGGGGTTGCTGCGCTGTGTCTGGGGCGAAACCTGGCCGACGGGCGCGAGTACGGCGATTTGCGGTAAGCTTCTAAGGCTGCGCGAAGCTCAGGCTGCTTTCTGGCATGCGGCGCGCATCCTAGTGTTGATGGACCGAAGCGTGTTAATTCGTTTTTGCCGTGCGATTTCTCCGACCGTAGGCGCCGCATGCCTGGCGACCGCCTTGCTGGTTGGCGCGCGAGTCGCCGCAGCGCAAGAATCGCAAGCGCCGATGACACCGCCGCCGCCCGAGCATAACGTGCGGCGTATGGGAAACACGCCCGAGCCGCCCGAGCCGCCTTCGCTTCCTCCCGAAGAAATCATCAAGAAGTTCGCGGCCAAAGAGGATGAGTACGTTGCCGCCCGTCCAACCTACGGCGCTCGCAGGACCATTCGCATCGACGAGTTCGACCGCCAGGGTAAATTGTCGGGCCAATTCCTGATGGTTACCGAAGTCATACGCGCGCCCGATGGGCGCATTGTGAATAAGGTCGTCGAGCACCCACAATCGACCCTGCACGTGTTCCCTCTGGAGCCGGAAGACGTTAAGGAACTGGAGCGGATTCCACAGTTTCCGCTGAACTCGGGTCAACTTGCAAAATACGATTTGAAATATATCGGGCAGGAGACGCTCGACGAAATCGACACCTACATTTTTAAGGTAACGCCGAAGGCGCTGGACCGCGTGCATGCGTACCTGGACGGGCTCGTGTGGGTGGACACGAAATATCTGGAAGTGGTGAAGACGTATGGACGGTGGGTGAACGAACTCGGCGATGTGAAATTCGCGACCATGCCGTTCACGACCTTTGAGACCTATCGCGAAAATGTCGATGGAAAATACTGGTTCCCGAACTACGAGCGCGCGGACGAGACGCTGCACTTGAAGGATGGCGATTTCCCGGTGCGGCTGGTGATCAAGTGGAGCGACTTCAAGCCGCTGCCGGCTACGGTTTCCGGTTCTGGCGCTGCCCCGGCCGCGACTCCGCCGACCCCAGCAGCCGCTCCGCCGCCAGCGCCTCAGTCCTAGGTTTTACGGGCAGCCGGCCGGCGGCTCGGAGCGTCAAACTGGCGCGGCTGCCTGACCCTCGTGTACGATGAATTGAACCACCCAAGGAGATTTCATGACGCGACCCGCAGGTACGTATGCCATTTTTGAAACGTCGCAGGGCAACATCGTCATCCAGTTGCTGGAAGACAAAGCGCCAAAGACCGTTGCAAATTTTATCGGCCTCGCGGAAGGCACGAAAGAATTCACCGACGAGCGCACCGGCAAGAAAGAGAAGAAAAATTATTACGACGGCTTGACCTTCCATCGCGTGATTCCGGACTTCATGATTCAGGGCGGCTGTCCGCGTGGCGATGGCCGCGGCGGACCGGGCTACACCTTTCCCGACGAATTCCATCCGTCGCTGAAACACAACAAGGCCGGCAAGCTTTCCATGGCCAACGCGGGCCCCGGCACGAATGGCAGCCAGTTTTTTCTTACCGTCGCGGCCACGCCCTGGCTCGACAATAAACATTCGATTTTCGGCGAAGTCGTGGAAGGGCAGGACATCGCCGACAAAATCTCGAAACTGTCTCGCGATTCCAACGATCGCCCGCGGACTCCGGTGACGCTCAACAAGGTTCGCATCGAACGGGTTTCTTAGCGTCAGAGCGATTTTTGGCGGGCCCCAACACCGCACCTGGCTGGGGCGTATTCAGGGCAAACAGAGGCTGTGTCACGGGACGCCATGCTCGCAACAGAGCGCTTACTTCGCATCTTTATCGAAATGATCTTTGTCCTGCTGGGCGCTCTGGTGGTGTGGCTCGGTGTTACGGGACGAATCTTCTTCGACCGGCGCACGCCGCTATGGCTGGCCTTGAGCGTCGCGCTGATTTTGTGGGGCGTCTACGCGTTTTTCAGGCCGGGTGCCGCATGGTTGCGTGGCGAGCGGTGGACCCGCGGGCTGTCGCTGACCCTTCTCGGCATCGTCATGCTCGCCATCGCGCGTGTGCCTTTTCTTTGGGTAGGGAAGTTGTTCGCGGTGGTGGGCGTCCTCCTGGTTCTGCGCGGGCTCGTGGGGTCTGTTTTGATTCTTCGCCCTCGCTAAGACACCGGTTGGAAATTGACAAACAGGGTTTCCCCTATAGACCCCGCACCCGCCTCCGCTATAATCCGTCCCACTGTTAACCCTGTGTGAGGAGAGCCCCCATGTTGAAAGAATTCAAAGCGTTCGTGATGCGCGGCAACGTGTTGGATTTGGCGGTTGGCGTGATCATCGGCGCGGCCTTCGGCAAGATCGTTTCGTCCTTGGTGGACGATGTTCTCATGCCGCCGATCGGGCGAATTCTAGGTCACGTAGATTTTTCCAACTTATTTGTCAATCTGAGTGAAGCGCACTTTGACACCATCGCGGCTGCAAAGGCCGCCGGAAAGCCCACGCTGAACTACGGTCTGTTTCTGAACACTGTGATTAACTTTCTGATCGTGGCGTTCTGCGTGTTTATCATCATCCAGTTGGTGAGTCACTGGATCAACAAACCCGCACCGCCAGCCCCGCCGCCGACCAAGGAATGCCCGCAGTGCGCGATGACCATTCCCATTCAGGCCAAGCGTTGCGGCCACTGCACCACGCAGCTCGCGTGATCAACGTAAGACTCAAGGCAAGCTGCCGCATTCGCGTGCACAAAGACGAGACGCGAACTTGTAACTAGGTCTTCGGTTTTTTCTGTTTTTGATTCGCTTCCAAGTGCGCTCGCAGGCGGCCCACGACGGCGTCTTCCTGCCCCTCGTCGATTTCCTTCTGCACTTCTTCCAGCGCGAAGTGCACGACGTCGTGGTGATGAAGCTCTTCGCGCGCCAGCACTTCGCTGAAGCGCAGCCACAGCCGGTGCAGCAGGTGCACTTCGTTGGCGGTGAGGTTTGGCGCGTGCGGCCCGAGAACTTTGTAGATCTTGTCCCCGTTAGGGATGTGAATTTCCAGGTTGAATTGCGGCTTGGTATCCCCCAGCTTTTCCCAGGCGTCGCCGATCTGCCGCGCCTGCTCTTCGGTCAGTTCCTTCGCGGAATGCCCCACGACGATGGTGCTTGATTGCAGCGAAGTGGCAGCGCGCAAAATACCGTCCCAGAGATCGTTGGCTGCAACCACCGCCTGGCGAATCGATTTGCCCCGCTTCTCGGCCATCGACAGTGTCTGAGAAAATAAATGCTGCTCGATGCTGCCGAACAACTGGTCGGCCTCCAGCTCGTTTTCGCCGGAACCCGAACGCCGCAACAAGCGCACGTGAAGCACCACGACGTCACGCCGCCCGGGCTTCACGCGATCCAGCACATTTCCCAGGTGGTACAAATTGAAGTGATTGCTGACCGGCACAAGAATGTTTCCGGGACGCGCGCCCACCGCCTCGGGGCTCAGCTCGCCTTGCAATTCCAGGTTGAACTGGTCCATTTCGACGTGAGCTACGCCTCGATGCTTGCCGCGCCGCTCGGAAAAGGTGAAGACGATATACAGCATGATCGAGAAGGCGCCGCCGGCCATGGTGGCGACAGGCTTGGTGAACAAGTTGGTGACTGCAATCAGGAACAGCGTCAGCGTGATCAGGCCGAGGCCCACAGGGATCTGCACGCCGCGGATCGTGAAGTTGAGCGGCACCTGGAATTCGCGCTCGCCGGGATTGGTGTAACGCAGCACCAGCACCGCCAGGCCATTCATCGCGAAACTCCAGATGACCCCGAAGGCGTAAAGGTTCGCGAGAAAGGTGACGTCGCCGCGGCTGATCACAATGGTGGCGATCTGCAACAGCACGACAATATTGATGATGCGGTAGCTGGTGCCGAATCTGGGGTGCGGCTGACGGAACCATTCGCTCAACACGCCGTCTTCGGAAACGCGGTTGAGCACTCCATTCGAGCCCACGATCGCGGTGTTCACCGCCCCAGCAAGAATCAGCGTGCCAACCACAACCACGAATCCATGGAAGATCAGGCGCGCAATGAACGGACCTTGGAGGCTCATCGCCAGCCCGCCGATCAAATTCTCCAGGAAGCCCTGGCGAACGTCGTCGGGAATGATCATCACCGCGAAGAAAGAAACCAGCGAAGTGAAAACCAGGCTGTAAACGAAAATGACCAGCCCGGCCTTCTTGAGGTTCAACAGTTTGGGGCTTTCGATTTCGCGGTACACCTGGGCGAGCGATTCCTCGCCGCTCATGGCCAGCACGGAATGTCCGAGCGCGATGAAAATCGCGATGACGCCGAACATGTGCGGCAGGCTGCTGTGCGCCAGCCATCCAAGCGCGCTGCCGGTGAGGTGAATGTTGCTGGGATACGGAAATGGAGGCAAAGACGAATGGCGCAGGACGGCGGTGTAAACGCACCAGCCGATCAAGATCACCACCATTACGGTGACCAGCCTCATGATGTGCAGCGCTTTTTCGCTGGACTCGGAAACGCCCTTGGTATTTTCCCACCAGAAATAAACGGTGACGACGATGGCGAAACTCGCGGAGATTCCGTCCACCGTGTGGGGCGAAAAAGCGCCGCTCAGGTGAAAGTACTGCGCCAATTCGCTGAGCAGTCCGGCGAGATATTGGCCAGCGGCGACGCCGCTGATCGGCCCAGTTAAAATGTAGTCGAACATCAGCGCGGACACGCTGAATTTCGCCAGCGTGCCGCCCAGGGACTGTTTGACGGCGCGGTACACGCCGCCGCGAACGAACATGCTGCAGCTTTCCACGTACACGGCACGCACCGCGTACGAGAACACCATGATCGCCAGGATGAACCACGGCGCGGTCTTGCCGATGAAGCCCTCAGCCTCGCCGCCCGCATAGTAGGCGGAAGAAGCCAAGTCGTTGAGAACGATCGCCGCGGCTCGCCAAAACGAGATGAACGTCAAGAGCGCCGTGGTGGCTACAATGACGCGCGGAATACCGTTGCCCCGGCTGCGTGGCGCAGCAGGGCTAGTGGGAGTGCTGCTCATGTATGGGTGATGATGACCTGCAGACTAAAATGCTCGCATTTTTTATACGCGAAGTCTAGTTGAGCGGAAGTTTAGTTGATATTTACGTTGAGCATTCATGAGCGCGCCGTCCGACTGCATTCCCTTCTGCTGTGTGGATAAGGCGTGAAATTCCCTGCTGGCTGGTTTCGGGAATGGCCGACGTTTACGGAGTCATGGAATCGACGAGTTGCGATTCCCGGGCGGCAATTTCGTCCGGGAGCGGCGCGTAGCCCAGGGCGGAGCATTCCTTCTGCCCCGAAGACAAAACCCAATGCAGCAATTCCTGGACCGCGGCTTTCTTGGCGGCCTGGCTGAACGCTTGCGGAAGCAGGAACCACGTGAACGTGGCGATCGGATACGAATCGTTGCCGGCGGCGTTTGTGATGGAGATGCGAAAGTCCGCTCCCATTCCTGCCGAGGCCCCGGCGGCGGCCGCGGTGAGACTCGGCAGGTCGGCTTGAATAAAACGGCCTGCGGAATTGCGCACCGAACCGAAGTTCAATCTGTGCTGGATGGCGTAGATGAACTCGACATACCCAATAGAATTGGGGGTTTCCTGCACACGCTGGGCGACGCCTTCGTTGCGTTCGCCGCCGCTGCCCACGGGCCAGTGCACCGTCGCGCCCGTTCCGACCGCGGTCTTCCACTCCGAACTGACTTTGGAGAGGTAGTCGGTCCAGACAAACGACGTGCCACTTCCATCGGAACGATACATCACGGCGATCTCGGCATTTGGCAAGGCAGCGCCATGATTGACAGCGCGGATTTGTGGGTCGTTCCATTTTGTGATCTTGCCGAGATAAATGGCGGCCAAAATCTCGGGCGTAAAGCGCAGATCGCGCTGCAACCCCGAAACGTTATAGACCGGAACGACCGCCCCCAGAACGGTGGCGAAGTGAAAAGCTTTTCGCCCGAGTTGCGCCAGTATTTCGTCAGACAGCGGCATGTCAGTGGCTGCGAAATCCACTTCGCCCTTGCCGAAGCGTTGCATGCCGTTCTCCGAGCCAACCGCGTCGTAGCGGATGCGAATGTCTGCGTGTTTCTCAGCGAACGCGGCAAACCATTTTTGATACACGGGCGCAGGAAACGTGGCGCCGGCGACGGCCAGTTCCGTTTGCGGCGGGTTCTGCGCGCCGGCTTGTGGTCCGGCAATCGGGAAACCTAGGACGGCACAGACGAAAAGTCCCGCAACCAAACGGTAAAGGGGTCTCAATGCGAGGCTCCTTTGGCGGCGCTGTCCTGGACTGCTTCCTGAAATTTCTTAACGAGATTGTCGGCAAGATCCTGGGTCACCGTGCCCCAATGAAACTTGCGGGGCGTGACCAGGTAGGACCACAGCGTCTCGGTGTCCTTGCCCTTTAGTTCAACAGACAGCACGCCGCCGTAAATCGCGTTCTGCGCGTATGGAGACGGGCGCGCGCTCGTGCTGTAATGGCCTCTTATCCAAATCTCGCCCTTCCCGCTCATCACCGCGTCGGCTTCGGCTTGCGTGGAGACGACTTCCAGGCCGCGAACGCTGCGCAACCGTTTCACAAGAGCCTCGCGCAGTTCGGGCGAGCCCTTGTTTTCGCCGAGGGAGCCGACATAAATTTTCTTGATCTGCGAAAGGGCGGCGGCGGTCTGGGCTGCGCTGACACTGGCGCAAAACAGGGAAACGGTCAGAGTCAACCGCAAAAGGACAACGGCCATGCCGCGCAAGCAAACCGTCCATTCTCTGCTCATAATCCGGCGTCGAATTCTACGTACACAGTATTACAGGCAGCTTACCAGCGAAAGCGGACCAGAGAGCTTTCGAGGTTTCCTGGGTCGCCGCCGGATTGGCCGAGGCGTCGTGGAGGCCGATTTTTGCGGGAGATTTTGCGAATGATCTTGTAGACTCGGCGCAGCAAATCCCCGGCGAAGCTCAGCTATGAAGCGCACAGCCATCGGCGTCCGGATGCATTCCGGCTGGGGTGCGCTTGTCGCGGTTTCGAGCACCGACGGCAGCGTGGAGATCGTTGGGCGGCGGCGAATCGACCTTATCTCTGGAGGAGCCGCCGCGGCGAAGCAGCCCTATCACTACGCGAGAAATCTCGAGCTTTCGGAAGCGGAGAAAGTTCTGGCGAATTGTTTTGAATCTTCAAGATCTCTGGCTTTCGCTGCGGTCAAAGATGTTGTCGACGCACTACGCAGCCGGCAATATGGAGTGATCTGTTCCGCCGTCATCCAAGCTTCCAGTCGGCCGCTGCCGCCTCTGCCAAAAATCCTTGGCTCACACGCGCTGATTCATACGGCGGAAGGCGAATTCTTCCGCGCAGTATTCCGAAGGGCGTGTGAGGAACTTGAACTTCCCGTGACCGGAATTCGAGAGCGCGAACTCAACGAGAGAGTCGATACGGCATTCGGGAAAGCGGCGTCTCGGATTCGACAGCAAATTTCCGCTTTCGGCCGCACGCTCGGGCCGCCTTGGACCCAGGACCAGAAAACGGCGGCACTCGCCGGATTACTGGCTCTGGTCGAAAAGCAAAAGTGATTTCCGGCAATCGGCGACGGCCCGATGTCATTTTTTGGCCTAGTTGTTTTCCACTATTGAGACCTTTTGGCCCGCGATGGTACTTTCCGGCAATGTCGAATCGTCCGGGGAGAGTTGCGCTTCGGTCTCCCTGCGCAACCGCAAGCGTCCAATTGTCCCTTGCTTTGCCTCTCGCCAAAACGCGTAGTCCGCTGAACGCTACCTTGATACGTCGGAGTAACAAAGAGCCAAAGTCGAAAAAGCAAAGAGGTCCTGGAATTTGAACTCGTTGGTCCGGCTCCGTCCAGTTGCGTTCATCGCGGCCTTGGTCGTGATCTGGCAAATCGCCGTCAACCGCCACCCGGGTCAACTTCTTCCGGGCCCGTTGGAAGTGCTCCGTGGCATCGGCGATCTGTTACGGCACGGTCTGCTGCTGAAGTATGTGGTTGCCTCGTTGTTTCGCGTCACCTGGGGTTTTCTTCTCGCGGCCGTGATTGCCATCCCACTGGGATTGACGATTGGCTGGTACCGCCGCGCGGAAATGGCGTTTAACCCGCTGGTGCAGATCTTTCGCCCGATTTCGCCGCTTGCCTGGATTCCGATTGCGATTCTGTGGTTTGGAGTCGGCGATCTTGCCTCCATCTTCCTGATTTTCGTGGGCTGCTTTTTCCCCTTGCTGCTCACGGCCATGAGCGCGGTCCACAATATCCCGGATGTTTATGTCAATGTGGGTCGCAACTTCGGCTTGAACACGGCTGATTTCATCTACCGTGTCGTGTATCCGGCGGTCTTGCCACAGCTCATTACCGGTTTGCGCATCACGCTGGGTATTGCGTGGCTCGTGGTCGTAGCGGCGGAGATGATCGCCGTGAACTCGGGACTGGGTTTCCTGATTATCGACGCGCGCAACGCCGGGAATCGCTACGACCTGGTGGTCGCCGGCATGGTCATTATCGGAACTATCGGCTTGCTTTTGGATTTAGGAATGCGCTCACTGGAGCGCGTGAAGTCGTTTCGCTGGGGTTATTCGGAGAATTAAGCATGTCGACGCGCGCTTCGGTGACCACGTCCGTTCCCGGTGTGAAGTTACAGATGGAACATATAGGTATGGTGTTCGCGCGCGATGGCAAGAGTGTTTCCGTCCTCGAAGATATCAATCTTGATGTTCGCGACGGCGAATTCATCTGTATCCTAGGGCCCTCGGGATGCGGCAAGTCCACGTTGCTAAACGTAATGGGAGGCTTTGTTTCCCCGACCAGCGGGTCGGTATCGATCGATGGCCAGACCGTCCACGGGCCAGACCCCCGGCGTATTCTGGTTTTTCAGGAACGCGGGGTGTTCCCGTGGCTTACGGTTGAGGGCAACATCGGCTTCGGGCTCTCGAAACTATCGAGCTCGGAAAGCCGCCAGCGTATCGCGCACTACGTTCAAATGACGCGTCTGCAGGGCTTCGAGCACACCTATCCTTCCGATTTGTCGGGCGGCATGAAGCAGCGGTTGCAGGTGGCCCGCGCTTTGGCCGTGAATCCCGACATTCTGTATCTCGACGAGCCTTTCGGAGCGCTGGATTCGGTCACGCGTTTCATCATGCGAGGAGAGTTGCTGCGTATCTGGCAGACCGAGCGCCGGACCATCATTTTCGTCACCCACGACATCGACGAGGCCGTACAACTCGCCGACCGCGTGGTGGTGTTGAGCTCGCGCCCGGCGAAAATTCAGGACGTTCTCAGCATTGACATCGCGCACCCGCGAAATTTGAGTTCTCCGCGTTACCTGGAACATCGCGACGATCTGTTGAAGAAAATCGGGTTGGCATACGCCGAATGAACTCGCTCGCAAAACCCGGCCGATGGGAGAAGTTCTTCTGGCCCGTTCTTGCGGCTGCGCTGCTTCTGGCTATCTGGCACTATTCGGTCGTCTGGACAGCGACGAAGGTTTTTCCTTCCCCCCTCAGCGTGGAAAAGGGGTTGGCGGAGTTGCTCCGCAAGCATGTGCTCTGGGCGGACATCGGCGATTCCTTGCGCCGTGTCGCTATTGGATTCGGTACGGCGGCGGTAGTTGGAATTCCCTTGGGCCTGACACTGGGCTGGTATCCCGCAGCGAACCAAGTACTGAACCCGGTGCTTCAGATACTTCGTCCCATTAGTCCAATCGCTTGGATTCCGGTCGCGATCATCTTCTTCGGCATCGGAGATCGTGCCGCTACATTTTTGGTTTTTCTCGGCGCTTTTTTTCCTATCGTCGTCGCCTGTGTCAGCGGCGTGTCCAACGTGCCGTCCATATTTCACCGCGCGGGCCGCAATTTCGGTTTATCGCCGGCGCAAATCCTGGCGAGAGTGGTTTTTCCCGCTGCACTGCCGCAGATCCTCATCGGCCTGCGAATCGCCTTGGGAATCGCATGGCTGGTGGTCGTCGCCGGGGAGATGATTGCGGTCGACTCCGGACTCGGCTATCTGGTGATCGATTCGCGGAACTCCGGCAAGCGCTATGACCTGGTGGTCGCGGCCATGCTGCTGATCGGTCTTATCGGATTGGCGCTCGATATCGGGTTTCGCCGGCTGGAAAAGATACGCTCCGTTCGATGGGGGTTCCGGTCATGAGTCTCAAGAGCAAAATCGCGTTATTCACCGTCGGTTGGCTGGTGCTCGTCTCCGGCTTGCACGCGTATCTGAACGTGAATTGGGCGGCGGTGTTGAATGACTATCGGCCATTGGAAAAGAGAAAGATCACGGTGGCGTATCTTCCGGTCACCTGCCAGCTCACCTGTCCGGTGACGGACTACATTTCTAAATTCTCTGAATCGGGCGAAATGTACCTGCCTCGAATGTTTCAAGGTTTTCCGGAGATGAAGGAAGCGCTCATTTCCAACCGCGTGCAAGCCGCGTTCATCGTGGCTCCCATGGCGCTCGCCCTCAAGGCCCAGGGAGTTCCCATCAAGGTCGTATACCTGGGGCACCGCTACGGCAGCGCGGTGGTGGTTCGGAAGGACGGCCCGATCAAGACATTTGCGGATATGCGCGGCCACACCATCGCCATTCCCAGCCGCTTCTCCGACGAACGCCTCCTGCTTTTTCGGGCCATGAAAGTGTTTGGGGTGAAACCGAGTGAAATCAAAATGCTGGAGATGGCGCCTCCGGACGTCTCCGGCGCTCTCGCGGCTCGAGCCATCGACGCGTTTGTAATGGGCGAACCGTTTCCCTCGCAGGCGGAAATGGCCGGCTTCGGCAGGGTGCTGTTCCAGGCACGCGAGTATTGGCCGGACTACATGTCGTGCATTCTCGTGGTGCGCCAGGATCTAATCGACACGCGTCCCGAGGTTGTACAAGTGCTGGTGGACGGCATCGCTCGCTCGGGTCTCTGGCTGGACACCAGCAAGCCGCACCGCGAGGACGCCGCCGATTTCGTGGGCCGCTTCTACTACAACCAGAAACCTGCGCTGCTGCGTTGGGCGCTGACCAAGCCGCTCGACCGAGTCACCTACAGTCCCCTCGCTCCGCGGAAAGCGGATTTCGATATGGTGCGCGATTTAATGATCGAAACCGGCGTCCTCGACAAGAGACTGGAGTTCAGCGAGTACACCGATACGCGCTTCTCTGATCAAGCCAGTATCGAGACGCCGTGGAAATACGAGCCCGGAATATCAACGGCCAGGTAGGCTGGCAGTCACGGGTGTACGGTTTCTAAGGAGGAACGCAAATGTTTCGCAGACAATTCTTTAAGCTGATGACCGTTGCGACAGCCGGTGGCCTTGCTCCCTTGGAAGCGGGGACTTCCAGAGCAAGCAAGACGGTGATTTATCGCGTCAGAGGATTCAGTTGCGTCACCTGCGCCACTGGGCTGGACACCCTGCTCCGGCAGGAGAAAGGGATCCTATCGAGCACTTCCACCTATCCGGAGGGCGTTGTGACTGCAGAATTCGATTCCAAACAGACCACCGAGAAAACCATCGCGGAATTCATCACCAGCCTGGGCTTCACTGTCGAACACGAACGCAAACGCTAACTGGACCGAAGCTGGTTGTCCGTCGAGAATTACGGGCCGGTGCAGCATCGATCTCGGCCGGTAGTCGAAAAGCAAGAGGGATCCTCGCGTGGCGGCTGCGCACACCTGCTCAATCACGGGCACAAGGGATGATGGCCAAGATTCTGTTGGAATAGGCTGATCTTCGACTAGAAATCTTCATCGGATGCCTAGGGCTTCGGAACGTGACCAGCGGAGCCCAACTCGATATGCCGGCGCAAAAGATCGGCGACGTCTCCGAACTTATCGTCCAACACATTCAGCTTGTGCGTGACGTTTTGAATTTCTCTCTCCGCGCGGCGATTAACCTCGTAGTCCAGCTCGCCGCGAACGCGATCTTTCAAGTCCTGCCGATTCTGGCTCATCATGATGACCGGCGCCTGAATCGCGGCCAGCATCGACAAGAACAGATTCAGCAGGATGAATGGATAAGGATCCCAAGCGGCTCCTCGCAAGATGACGTTGGTGGTGACATACGCGATGAACACCGCAAAGCAGATAATGATGAACGACCACGAGCCGCCGAAGTGAGCCACGGAGTCGGCGATGCGGTCGCCAAAGGTCAAGTCCTCTTCAATGACCTCGTTCGGATTGCGGCTGGCGCGGACACGCACAAGCTGCTGTGACTGGTGAAACTGGCGGCCCAGCACCGTCAGCATGTCCATGCCAGCGTGGGGTTTGCGCTCGAGCAGGACGTTGATGTCGCGGCGATCGACTTGGATGCAGACACTTTCCTCCAGCGCCGTGGCGTTGGTCTGGTGCGGGGTCTGCTCGAGCATGGAAGCGAAGCCGAAGAACTCGCCGTGCGAAGGTTCGTCGACGACTACTTCCTGATGATCGTCGTCTACGGTGGTGACGCGGACCTTGCCGGAAACCATGACGTAGGCACGGCCATCCCCATCGCCGATTTTGTAGATGCGCTGGCGCGGGGCGAATTTCTTGATTTCTACCTGGCTGGCCAGGACGCCGAGTTCGTCGTCGTCGAGGAGCGAAAACAGCGGTACGGCGCGAAGCGTTTCTGGACTGGAAGCCATCGAGGCACCTCATCTGGAGAATGGTGGAAGCATTCCACAAGTTCGAGGCGGTGGGCAAATGGGTCCCAGATCTGTTTGAAGCTTGGATGGATGCGTCCGTCCTTGCTTCGATTCTTCGAAGGGACTGTTCTGCAGGGTGAATCAAGCGTCCGTGTCTTTGGCGTAGCTTGTTTTGTATCCCCCGGTGATTGACCTTCGAGGCTCAGGGCCGCAAACCCGTCAAATCTCAGGGTAAGCAAAGTGCCGGAGCTATGGAGTGCGGAATGATTGGGCGCAGGAAGGGCAGGGGCAGATGGTGCGGAGATGGTCGTAGCTGTAGATGCCCGTAGCATGGCCGTCAGTGAACGTGAACTGGATGGCGTAGTTCCCAACAGCGTGCGCGGATTTGGCGGTGGGCTTGGGCTTGAACATGGGGAGAACAGCGGCAGAAGCCGGACCCGCGGCGGCGAAGGTGGTTTTCTTTTCGCGCTCGTCGTTGCAGGTGGCGCAGGGGCATTCGTCGCGGAGGTAAGCGAAGTCGTAGTGGCTGGCGTGGCCGTCGGCCCAGATGACGTCCACGCCAGCGCCGGTGGAGACGTGAATTTTTACGCTGGCGGGCTTTTTGCGCGGGTCGATGGGAGTAGGCATGAAACGAAGTCGGACCGTCAACTCTTTGTCGTGCCGTTGCAGCATTGACCTGGGGGGATGGGGTTGCCGTGAGGGCAAGTTTTGGGATGGCCCAGGAACGTGCAGATGCGCTCGTCGAGCTCAGGGCTGATGATGTGTTCGAATTTGCAGGCTTGGTTGTGGGCTTCGGAGTCGTCCACCGCGAAGGTGTCTTTGAACAGACGCTCGGCGAGGCGGTGGCGGCGGACGACGTCGCGGGCGCGGAGCGTCCCGGCTGGCGTGAGTGCGACGTGACCGTTGTGCGTTTCAACCAGTTGCAAGTCGGACATGCGGGAGAGGATGCGCGTGGGCGACTCGTCGGTGATTAAGGGGAGGCTGCCGGCTGGGCCGGTGGCGTGGAGACTGTCTACGCGGGCAGGTTGGCCCTCTTCGCCGAACACCCAGATTTGTTCGAGGAGATGATCGAAGCGAATCTCGTCGTCAGAGCTCGGCGTGCTGCAACAGTCGGCGGTATTGGCCAGCGGACAGAGCAGCGGATGATTCGGCCCGTGCTGCGTACTGTCGTAGTGCAAATGGCCGTGCTGGAGTTCGATGCGGCGATCCGCCTGGCGCGCAATGTCGGGATCGTGGGTGACCATCAGGATGGTGTGGCCGGCGCGGTGCAGCTCACGGAAAATTTCCATGACGATAGTTTCGTTGGGTTCGTCGAGGTTTCCGGTGGGCTCGTCGGCCAGGATGAGCTTGGGCTGATTGATCAGAGCTCGAGCGATGGCTACGCGCTGCTGTTCGCCCCCGGAGAGCTGCGCGGGGAGATGCGTGAGGCGGTCGCCTAGACCCACGCGGTGGAGGGCTTCTGCGGCCTGGGATTCATCGGTGACGCTGTGGAAATATTGGGCGAGCATTACATTTTCCACGGCGCTGAGATACGGCACGAGATGAAATTGCTGGAAGACAAAGCCGATTTTTTCGGCGCGATAGCGGACCATCTCGCTTTCACTTAGTTTCGAGAGATCGACGCCGTCCACGACGACGCGGCCGGAACTAAGCGTGTCGAGCCCGCCGAGAACATTGATGAGCGTGGTCTTGCCCGAACCGGACGGGCCCATGAGGGCGACCCATTCGCCGGGATCGATACTGAAACTAAGCGCATCGACCGCGCGCAGCGCGCCGTACTGCTTGGTCAACGATTCGATAGCGACCTGCGGCGTCAACGCGCACCTCGGAGGCGAAGCGCAGGAAGGTTTACATCCTGCGGGGCGCGGGCCGAGCCGTGCGGTGCCCCAACCGGGAATTGGTTAGCCCGACCGAACTTTACTTGCGGCGCCATCATTCGCCTCGAAAAACCGACGCTGGACGAATGCCCGCCAGCCGGCGCAAAGGATACGCTCCGGCAAGGGCCACGACAATCGTCAACGCCACAGCTACAGGATACACAATCAAGCGCGGCTGCGCCGCCACGCCAAAGACCGTTTTGCCCAGGCCAATGGAAATCAGGATGCCTGCTGCACCGCCAAGAATTCCTCCGACCAGACCGAGTACGGCGGCTTCCGCCAGGAACAGCCGCAACACCCGCCGCGTGGCTCCCCCGATCGCTTTCATCAAACCGACATCGTTCTTGCGTTCCATGGCGACGTTGGTCATCGCGGCCATTACGCAAAGCGTTGTGAGAATGAGGACCACCGCGACCGTAGCGGTGAGCAAGCCGCTGATGCGGTTGTAGATCTTGCCTTCCGCCTCAGTGAATTGACGAATTCCGTGGACGTCAGCGTCGGGGAGTCTTGTTTGCAGATCGGAGATGTACTTGTTGATTGCGCGTGGGGTTCCTGGAACACTGATTTGAATCAGGCTGATGCGGCCGGGAAGCGCAGCCAGCCGCTGCGCGGCTTCGAGCGGAATGGCGATCTGGTCGTCTTCGGAGCCGCCAGTGGATGGTATGGCGTCGACCAGACACGTTTCCTTTCGATCCTGGACCCTCACCCATATTTCCTGATTCACCTGAAGCTGGATTTGCGCGGCGGATCTTGCTCCCACACGACACGTGGTCGCGGAGGTGCCGGCGACCACGAGTGGCGTAGAGTCTTTTGAAAAAGGACGGCTCACGTCGGCGATGAGGTAGAGAAATGCGACGGCCGAAACGTGCTGGCCTTCAGAGTCCGGTGGAACCTGTTGGAGTAGGGCTTGGTCGATCGTGGGGTTTTGGGAAACGCTCGTCGCCCGTGGTGCGACGATGACGTTTGCGCCGAGGGAACGAAATTCCGTCGTGAGGCGGCGCTTGGCGTCGACTTGTACGTTCAGCAAGGCGGCGGTGACGGCGGCGCCGGCGCCGAGCGCTAGCAAGATGACGAACAGGCGGCCGCGATTGGCGACCAGCAGGCGGCGCACGATGCGCCAGAACATCGGACGCCCTGGAAGGCGAGAGTTAGACATCTGCGCCCACCATTGGTATGGGTTGCGTGGCGTCTAAACCCCGACGTCGGAAGATGGCGGCTACAGCGCTTGGGAACTTGGGTCGTTGCTGTGGCGAAGATTGTGGCCGGGCGGTTGACGGTGAGAACCTTCGAGGATCCGTGTCGGATGCTCTCACGATGACATGGCCCGACGCGATGGGGCCCGA
>Ga0182018_10001121_pt1 | contig 31897 bp, 26 predicted proteins | sample 812P2MmetaG_FD_120490 | JGI IMG/M metagenome (GOLD analysis project Ga0182018, IMG submission 120490) | Permafrost microbial communities from Stordalen Mire, Sweden - 812P2M metaG | ecosystem: Environmental > Terrestrial > Soil > Wetlands > Permafrost | place: Sweden: Stordalen | collected...
ACTTCACCAGGATCCACGCCAATCCGATTGCGAACGCATAGGCCACGAACGGCTTTTCCCCGAGGTCCCCGAAATCACCCGTGGCGAAACGCCCGATGAGCCCGAACGACGCGATGACAAGGCAGACGACCGCCAGTCTTGGGTGCCACTTGCGGGCGCGCCCGGTGAGGACGAGGAGAAGCCAGAGGCTGACCGGGAGGATGTCGAGCCGCTTGAGGGACAGGGGGAGGATCGAAAAATCGGGAACGTGCAGGCCATAGAAAAATTTCCAGAAAGGCGCGAGCGGCCACATGACCCCGGCGACGAGGAGCGCGCTCGGCCAGTTGCCATAGCCCGTGTCCTTCGGCGCGAGCCACGCGATCGAAAGACCCGCAAACCAATAGAGGGCGCCACAGGCATAGCAGGAAATAAACTGGGGGAAGCTGCGCAGGATCACGGCGCCGACGGTGACGAGGGCCAGCAGGCAGAAGAGCCGTCCCGCACGGGGAGCCATGCGCCAGATCGCCAGGAACATGAGGTAGTAGAACATCTCGAAATTGAGGGTCCACAGGCTTGCGTTGTTGAGCATCACCGGTACGCGCCATCCGAGAAAATAGGGATTGTAGTTTTCGAGGATCCCGAGGTTTCCGAGCACCGTGCCGGCCGGGGTCCTTGGGGCGAGCGCCCACGCGATCAGCACCGCGGCCGTGTTGACGGGCACGAGGCGCAAGAGGCGCCTGCCCAGGTACCCGCGGGCCGCGGGTCCGGAAAAGGACGTCTTTACCGTCAGGCCAATGACATAGCCGGACAGCACAAAAAAAATCAGCACGGCCACCGAGGCCATGTCGAACCACCACAGGGGTTCGGGCGGCGAATAGGCGGGATCGAGACAGGGGATGGGGGCGATCGCATGCCCGTAGAACACGGTCAGCGCGCAAAGCCCCCTCAGGCCCTCAAGGGCCAGGTCCCTTCCCGCGGGACCGCGGTCAGGGCCCGGGGGAGCCAGGGGCTGGGAGAAGAAAGCGGCCATAGGCAGGCTAACCCGGGCTCGTGCGAAGCGCTTCAATGAGCTGGGCGGTGCCCTGGGCCATCGTGACTCGCGGGGCATAGCCGAGAGCGCGCCGAGCGGCGGAGAGGTCGAACCAATGGTCCCTCGCAAGCTCGGCCGCGACGAACCGCGTCATCGGCGGCTCGCCGCCCAGCGGCAGCACGTGCCAGGCCGCCTCGCAGAGCGCCCCGAACGCGGTCGCGGCCCCGAGCGAGATTTTTTTTGTCACGCGTGGCTCCCCAACGCCCGCGAGGAGTTCGTTGATCCAGTCCCAGAGGACGACGGGTTCGCCGTTCGTGATGAAGAACGCGCGGCCGCCGGCCGGGGAGTTGGGGATACGCAGCGCCGCCTCGGCGGCCAGGTGCGCGTCGGCGGCATTTTCGACGTGCACCATGTCGACGCGGTTTCTCCCCTCCCCCACGATGCGCAACCGCCCCGAGCGCGCCCGGTCGAGGATTCGCGGCACAAGGTGGGGATCGCCGGGACCCCAGACCAGGTGTGGGCGGAGCGCCACGGTCGCGAGGGCCTCCGAATGGGCATCGATCACCCGCGCTTCGGCCGCGGCCTTCGTGAGAGGATACGGGCTTGGGCAATCGGTCGTAAGTGGAAGCGCCTCGTCTGCACCGGCCAGGTCGCGTCCGTTGTAGACGACGCTCGGCGTGCTCGTATGGACGAGGCGGCGCACGCCGTGCGCCCGGCACCCTTCGATCACCGCCTCGGTCCCAAGGACGTTGGCCCTGTGGTAGTCCGAGAATTTCCCCCATGCGCCGACCTTGGCGGCCAAATGGAACACCGTCTCCATGCCCGCGCACGCGGAGCGGACGGCCTCGGCGTCCTCCAGCGCGACGCGAAGGAAGCGAACCCCGCGCGCCTCGAGCTCGGGCGCCGGAGTCCGGCCGAGGACCGCGACCCGCCTGCCCTGCGCGAGAAGCCGGTCGACGATCCTGCTCCCGAGGAACCCGGTTCCTCCCGTGACCAGCGCGGGGCCCCCGGGGGCCCCCTGTGCGGCGGAACCATTCACGGCGGAGAAATGTGCAAGGACGCGCTTGGCATTTAGTCGGACGAGTACGCGAGGCTCGACCGGGCCCAACTCGCAAGGGCGAGTCGATGGATCTTGGCGTTGTGGCGCACGTCCACCGGAAAATCCGGTCGAAAGTAAAAGGTCATCAGCTTGGACGTGTGCGGATGCTGGAGGGCGAGCGCGCGCAGTTCGGCGACCAGCTTCCGGGCGTCGGCCGATCCACGGATCCTGGTCTCGACGACCAGCGCGGGTTCGGAGCGCACCCCGATCAGGGCGCAACGCCTCGCGCGCGGGTGGACGCGGAAAACCTGCTCGCAGGGCTCGGTGAACATCGTGCCCCCCTTGGTCACGACGCGCTCCACCTTCCGTCCAAAAAACCAAAGCCGCCCCGAATCATCCAACGTGCCGCAGTCGCCCATCCGATGCCAGACCGAGCCGGGGGACGAGGGATCCGCAATCTTGGCGCCTGCGGTCGCGTCCGGAAGGCCGTCGTACTCGCGCGTGACCATCGGGCCGCGGACGATGATCTCCCCGACGGCGCCGCCGGGAACCTCCATCCCGGGATCGAGGATGGGTATCGGCTGGTCAGAGATTGGGATGATTTTCACCTCAACACCGACGACGGGCTTCCCGACGCAGGCCCCCCGCGTCGCCGCAGCATCCATTTCATCCACCGAGACGCTGCTGACGGGAAGCGCCTCCGTCGCGCCGTACGGGCTGTGCAGCTTCCCATTTGGGAGGATTGACCGCGAGGCCTCCCAAAGGTCTGCGGGCACGGGGGCGCCCGCGCAGAGGACCCGCCGCAGGCTCGGAAGCGTGAGGTCGTTCGCGCGGCAGTATTTGGCCACCTTTCTCCAAACCGTCGGCGATCCGAACGAATTCGTGATGTTCTCCTGGCGGATCGCCTGGACAATCTTCGCGGGATCCGCGAGCGCAGGGTGGCGTGGGTCGATTTCCGGAATGACGCTGGTCATTCCGAGGGCCGGATTGAACAGGGCGAAGATGGGAAGGAGCGGCAGGTCCACCTCCCCGGGTTCAATCCCGTACGTGGAGCGGATGAGCCCCACCTGGGCCTCGAACATTCCGTGTTCATAGCACACGCCTTTTGGGGCGCCCGTTGAGCCCGACGTGAAGAGGATCGCCGCCAGGTCGCCGGATGCGGCGCTCGCCGCGTCCGCGGCGTCCCCGCCGGGAGCCTTCCGGATGCGCGCCGTATGCGAACCGCTCACGGGGATGCGCGTCTCAATGCTTCTGAACGGGCGCCGACATAGGCGGGAAAGGATCTGGGCCAGAGGAATTCCCACAAGGGCGCGGGGCCGCGAGTGCGCGACGCAGGAAAGGAAATTCCTGAGCCCCATCCCGGGGTCGACAATGACGGGAACGGCCCCGATCTTGAACAGCGCGAAGGCCGAGGCGATGAGCGGCAGGCCGGGCCGGACCATCAATAGGGCGCGGTCGCCGCGGCGAACGCCCTTGGCCGCGAGGCGGGCGCACCAGGCATCGGTTTCGGCAAGGAGGCCCGCGAAGCTGAGGCTCAGGTAATCGATCTCGCCCGAGGAAGTCCTGCCCCGCGGAACCTTGAGCGCCACCGTTCCGGGTTGCGCTGCGGCCATCCGGTCCAGATGGCGGGCGATGTTGGCATTCACTCTTTGAGCGACGGCGCCTCGGCGAGGAGGGAAGCCTGCCAAGGCAGAAGAATGTCGGTCAGTTTTCCTGGAGCGCGGGCGATCTGCGAAAGCTGGGATCGGTTGGCGATCAGCGTCGGCTCGATGGAAATCTTGGAGGCAATCTTGTCGCGCTCGTCCTTGATCCGGTCAAGCAGCGCGATTTCCGCCTGGGTAAGGGGGATGTGGCTCGGATCCCTGCCCGGCCGGCGCGGTAGCGTGCGGGGATCGCGATCCAGACCGTCGCGGACGGCCGCTTCGAGCGAACCGATAAGGCGCGCGTGCCGTTTGCCGAGGTTCACCCCCGATAGAAGGGTCTCCGGGGAGTCTCCCTGGTCGGCCGCATTCGCCAGCCGGATCAGAAAATCGTTGGAGCAAACCTTGAACGGAGGCGTGTCCAGCCGCTGGGCCTGCTCCTGGCGCCAGTGCCAGATCGCGTAAAGCACTCCCAGGCCGCGCGACCGGAGCCGCTCGGACTTGCCGATCCGCCAGTCGTTTACATCCGGCGGCGCAAATCCCGTGACCCCGGCCTCGATCTGCGCCTTGCACTGCTGCTCCATCCAATCGAGGCGACCCAGTTTTTTGAGCTCTCGCGTGAGCAGGTCGCGCAGCGCGGGCAGGTACCACACGTCGAGCGCGGCGTAATCCAGGAGCTTCTGGGTGATAGGCCTGCGCGACCAGTTGGCCTTCTGGCCGTCCTTGTCGAGTTTCACGCCAAAGTTGTCCTCGATCAGCGACGCCAGCCCGATCCGGCTGCGGCCGAGCAGTTGCGCGGCCAGCATGGTGTCGAACAGGCTCTTTGCGCGGAAGCGGCAGAAATCGTGCAGAAGACGAAGGTCAAAGTCGCTTCCGTGCATCACGAGGTGTTTTTTCGCGAGACCGGCCCAGAGCGCGCCCAGGTCCAGCGGAGCGAGGGCGTCGACCAGAAAGACCTCCTCGCCCACATAAAACTGAAGCAAGCAGACCCGAACCCGGAATCGGTACATGTTGTCCGCCTCGGTATCCATCACGACCTCGCTCGCCTTGTCGATGGCCGCGAGGAGCGGGGCGAGCTGGGCGTGCTGCTCGATCAGGCGGTAGCCGGAAATGCTGGGGTGCTGGGTCTTGACGCCGAACAGGCGGCGGACCGGGTGCGGCAGAAAACGGGAGATCATCTCAATCGAAACGAGCGTGAAGGGCCCGGCGAACGAGGGCGATTCCTAAAAAGGCCCCTTGGGGCGGGGCCTGTCAATTTTGATGACAGCGTTTCCATGAGCGGTCATTTATCCCGGGTTGAGAATCTTTAACGCCCCGGCCCTTGTCGCCCTGGGACTGCTGAGTGCGGCCTCGGTTTTCCCCTTTCTGCCCGCGCTGCATGTCGATGCGAAGAATTTCGTTCTCGAGGTCAGCCTGACGTCCACGAAGGCAGGCCACGTCCAAGTCTATTGGGACGATGGCGGAGGCTATAGCGAAAGGAATTCCTCCATGCTGCCGGTTCCCGGGACGGCGACGCCCGCCGTCTACCGCCTGCCGATCCCGTTGGGCGTCTACAACTCACTGCGCTTCGATCCCATCGACAACGACGCGACGGTTGTCGTCGATTCCGCGCGGGTGGCCGACGACCAGGGCCGCCCGATCCGAACCCTTGGATTCGGCGACTTCAGCGCGCTGAACCAGATCCAATCCCTGAGCGTGGGCAGCCGCGGCCTCGAGATCGTCGTGGTTCCGGGAGGAGGCGACCCTCAATTGCTCCTGCGGCTAGAGCCCCCGCTCAGGATCCACTATGCGGTGAAGTCCATTGCTCGGGAATGGGTCGCGCGCGCGGCGATTGTATTTGCGCTGCTGGCGACCGCGCTGGCCGGGTTCGCCAGGGCCGGGGCGCTGCGGCTTCGGCTCGCGCATTCGCTGGCGAACCGCTCGGGCTGGGCCGTCGTGTCCGTGTCGGCGTTCGCCGTCCTCCTGAGCGCCTACCCCGTCGTCTTCGGCGGGAAAAGCCTCGTGGCTCCGATCACGTGGGACTCGCGCCTTCTGTACGACGGGATCCCCACCCTTCCCGGATACCCGTCGACCTTTGTCACGGACGCCAAGGGGTCCGACGTGGGCGCGGTCCTTTGGGAGCATATTCCGTTTTCCATGATCGAGCACCGGGCCATGTTCCGCGACGGGGAATGGCCGCTCTGGAATCGGTATAATTCCGCTGGCAGCCCCCTTCTGGGCCAGGGCCAATCCATGTTTGGCAATCCGCTGCACCTGCTGGTCCAGGCCGCGAACGGCGCTGCCTGGGCATGGGATTGCGATTACCTGCTGGAAAAATGGCTCCTGGCGGTCGGACTGGGGCTATTGGTCCTGGCGGTCACCCGCCGGACGTTCCCCGCCCTCGTGGTCAGCCTGGCCGCGCCCTTTTTCGGGTTCTTTGTCTACCGCCTCAACCATCCTGCATTCTTCAGCTTCTGCACCGCCCCGTGGCCGCTGTACTGCTGGATCAGGGTATCTGGCGCGCGAAGCCTGCGGTCGGCCGGGGGATGGGCCGCCGCGCTCATCCTCGCCAACATCGCCCTGATGGACAGCGGGACGGTGAAGGAGGCCTATGTGCTCCTTCTGGCGATGAACTTTTCCGGGCTTTGCGTTCTGCTCGCCGCGGAGGAAACGTGGCGGGCGACCTTCGGGAAGCTGGCCGTGGCCGCATGGGCTCTGGTCCTGTTCGCGATGATCGGCGCCCCGATGTGGATGACCTTCCTTTCGACGCTCCGCGAATCCTACACAAGCTACACGGCGGTCAGCGCCTTTCAGATTCAGCCGTCGCTCCTGATCGGGGCCTTCGACGAGGCGTTCTATCGTCCGCTCACTCCCGGGGGGCACGTGTTCAATCCTTCCGCCAACTTTCTCATCCTTGCGGGGGTGATCTATTTTCTGGCGACCCTGCGGACCCATTTCGCCCATCGCACCGCAATCGTCCTTGCGGCGAGCTCCCTGGTGCCGCTCGCGCTCGCGTTCGGACTCGTGCCCCCTTCGTGGATCGAGCAGGCGCCCTTTCTCCGGAATGTCGCCCATATCGACAACTGCTTCAGCTGCGCCCTGATCATCCTGTGGTCGGTGATTGCGGGCGTCGGGTTCTCGGCCGCGGCCGATCGCCTGGGAACCCCCAAGGGTGGCGAGGACTTGGCGATTGCGGCGCTCCTTCTGTTTGCGCTGCTATTCCACTACCTCGCGTTTGGCCAGGCCATCCACCGCACCCTCCTCGCCTCGGAGCCGGTCTATTCGCCGCAGAGCCTCGGGGAGACGATGCGGCTGGGCCTGTTCGTGGGAACCTATTTATCCTCTCTGGTGGCCGCCCTCGCCGCACTGGGCTGGATTGCGCGGCGGTGCCTCCGGACAGGAACGCTGACGAGCGGCGCAGCCCTCGGGCTGATCCTATGCGCATGGGTTTTTCTCTGGAGGCAGGGGCTTCAACCGGAATCTGAGGCCTTTCAGGATTACACCGTCCGCCCGGGCCCGCGCCCCGATTTTCACGCCGACTCGCCGGCCATGGATCGCATGCGAGGGGGCCAGGCTTCCGAGCCGAGCCGAGGCGTGGGCCTGGAGGGCGCCTTCTTTCCCGGCTGGTCGGCGGCCTACGGGCTGGAAGGCATCAGCGGGCCGGACGCGCTGGTGAATCCGTTCTACCGCGAATTGACGGGGCTCTCGCCGATCACGCGGGTCTGGGACTGGCGGCTGATCCTTACCAAGGACACGGTGCCGGCGGCCCGGCCGTTCCTGGACTTCCTGAATGTGAGGTATTATTTTTGCATGCCGGGTGCGGGCCCGCTCGATTCCGGCCTTGTCCTTACGGGCCACGACGACCTCGACACCTACGAAAGCCCGACGGTCTGGCCGCGAGCCTTTTTCACCGACCGTTTGGCGGTCTACGACGATCCTTCCGACCTGGTGCAGCTTGTTCTGAAGGGGGACGGCCGTCCGTTTGCCGCGGCCCAGGCCAAGGATCTGGAAAAAGACGCGCTCGAGGGCGTCTCGCGGGGTCTGATCGGCCGCACGTCCATTCCGGCCAGCGGGTACGTTTTGACCGAACGGAAGACTTCGTTCACACTCCACGCGTCCGGGCCGGGCCTGGCCGTTTTGAGCGAGGCGTTTTTGCCGGGCTATGGCCACGCCGAGGTGAACGGCGTGGAGGCAAAGGTACTCCGGCTTAACCATTCATTCCAGGGACTTATGATTCACCAGGCGGGCGACTACCGGGTGACGTTCAGCTATGCGCCCCGTGGGTTTGGTATCTCGCTGGTTGTGGGAGCATCGGGGATCGGGCTTCTAATTCTATCCGCAGCCGCCGTTTTCCGGATGCGGGACACGAAACCTGCGACGGCGTCTATCCTTTAGCCGATTGTGCCGACTCAGCCGACCACCCGGTCAGGAACGCCTCGATGAGGATCGGCAGGTCGGCGCTGTAGCCGCCCTCGAGCGCCGCGGCAGCCGGGAGGCCGGTTTGTCGGAGCCAAAGACCCAGCGTCGAGAAATCCTCGGGCTCAAGGGTCATCTCGGTGAGTGGGTCCCCGGCGTAGGCGTCAAAGCCGGCGGAAACCAGGACGAGATCGGGGTCGAACGAGACGATGGCATCGAGCGATGCGCGCAACGCCTCCAAATGCCTCCCTCGGGGCGTTTGCGGTAGAATCGGCCAATTGCGACAGTTGCCGGAGTCGCCCAGACCTGTTCCGGGGTAGCACGGTGACTGGTGGACCGAGCAATAGAGGAACTCCTTTCGTCCATGCAGGATGTCCTCGGTGCCATTTCCGTGGTGGGCGTCGAAATCCCAAACGGCCACCTTGCCTGCGCCCGCTTCCCGCGAGGCGGCCAGAGCGGCGATCGCGATCTGGTTCAGGTAGCAGAATCCCATCGCGTAGTGGGCGGTCGCGTGGTGACCCGGGGGCCGCATCAGTGAAAATGCGGGCTGGCCGTTCGCCCGCGCATGGTCGGCCGCGTCGAGCGCCGCCGCGACCGAGCGTCGGGCGTGGCTGCCGATCCCGGGGAAGTAAGCCGTATCCGGGTCGAAATCCCTGGGCACCTCCAGACGCGCCAGGTGGGCCTGCGTGTGCGCGAGGAGCAGGGTCTCGTCCGGAACCGCCTTTCGCGGCGTCTTCCAAGTCCACCCGGGGAATTTCGTGCGCAGGTGCTCCTCCGCATGGGTGACCCGCGTGGGCTCCTCGGGATGCGAGGGCGAACCATAGTCGGCACACCGGGGATCGTGGATCATCAACATGGCGATCGGGAGCGGGAAGAGAGCACCGCCTCGTTTCCGAGTCGAATGGTAATGCGTTTTCTGGCTATCGGAGCGAATTCAGGTCGTCATCAAAATATGTTGTATTAATATGAACATGTATGATTTGTGAGTGCATGGGAGATTTTATTTTGCTTCTTAGTGAGATGGAGTCTCGATGTCATTGGCTTGAACGTGAAAAGCATCCCTTCTCCGTCTGCAACACTCTACGTTACCCAAGCGCCGGCAGCGCGTCTGCAGCGCCGTGGATGGCGCGGATGGCCCGTTGTTTTAAGCCTGTCGCTCCTTGCAGTCGCGGCGATCTTGATCTGGCAGGGAGTAACCGCCTCAGGTAACCCCGATCCAACGGCAGCGGGGTCGAGTCCGGCCGCCGCGACACTGGATATCGCCGTATTGGTGTTTCGCGAGGGATTGGAATGCATTTTGGTCCTATCTGCGCTCACGGCCAGCATGATCGGGGCGAATCAGGTGTACCGCCGCCCGATCGCCGCCGGGGTCGGCGCGGGTTTTGTGGCGACCTTGGTTACTTGGTTTGTCGCGACGCGCATCGTCAGCGACCTCTCGAAAAGCATTTCCGCGCTGAACTTGCAGGCGGCAACCGGCCTTCTCGCCGTCATCGTCCTCCTGGTCGTCATGAATTGGTTCTTCCACAAGGTCTACTGGTGCGGCTGGATTTCGATGCATACGCGCAGGAAAAAGGGCCTCATGCAGCTGGCGTCGGATCCGGGAGCCTCAAGATCGCGTATCCTGAGGGGACTGGCGCTCTTGGGATTTGCTTCGCTCTATCGCGAGGGATTCGAGGTGGTTCTCTTCCTGCAGAGCTATTTTCTTAAGCTTGGCGGCCGCGTGGTCCTGCTGGGCGCCGTCTTGGGCCTCATCCTGACAGGCATGGTGGCCGTTCTCACTTTTGTCGCGAACCGCCGCCTTCCCTATCGGAAGATGCTGGTCGTCACGGGCGTCATGTTGGGAGGCGTGCTCCTCGTCATGGTCGGCGAGCAGGCGCAGGAAATGCAGCTCGCCCATTGGATTCCGACGACGACGATTTCGAGCCTGCGGGCGGTGATTCCGGCGTGGGCGGGACTTTGGTTCAGCGTATTTCCCACGATCGAAACATTGGCCGCACAAGCGCTCGCCGCGGCGGTGGTCATTGGATCCTACGTCTATGCGCGCCGCCAAAGCGGATGCGTCACCTGCCCCGCCGGGGGCAGTTCGGCTTCGGGTTGCTGATCCCGAAAGCCTGACGGACGACATTGCTCGTCGTCCAAATTGCATGGGTGCGCAGCGTCGGGGACTTTGCGTTGTCCCCCCTTTTTTCGGCAATATCAAAATTTGCCGTTTTTGGGCAAAAACGGCCTATTTTGGCCCAAATTGCCCCGTTTTGGCCCAAAAAACGCCCAAAAACGCCCATTTTCTCCCTAAATGGAAAGAGCCGTTTTACGGGAAATCGGCCCCCAAAATCAGCCTATTTACCCACACGGGCCTAATGATGGCGCCGCTTGATTCCCAGCTGTGCGACAGAGAAACGGACGACGCCCTCGAGGCGCTCAATCTCAGCTGAGGCGAGCGAATCCTTGTTCTTGAGCGCCTCCTCGGCGCGCTTCATGGCGTCTGCAACTGCGTTTTCATCGATCTTTTCCTCGTGGATCGCGCTGTCGGCCAGGATCGAAACCTTCTCGCCGGTCACCTGTGCGAATCCGCCGCCGACCACAAGAAGCTGCGTCACCCCTCCCTTGGTCGCGCGGAGTTCGCCCGCACCGATTATGGTGACGAGGGGGATATGGCCTGGAAGAATGCCGACCTCCCCTTCGACAGTCGGGATGACGACGGTGTCGACCGACTCGGAGTACACCCGAGCCTCGGGCGTGACGATTTCCAACGTGAGAGGCATCGGACTATTTCTTCGCGGCGGCGATGACCTCGTCGATTCCGCCTTTCATATAGAAGTCGCCCTCGGGGACGTCATCGAGCTGGCCGTCCAGGATCATCTTGAAGCCGCGGACCGTCTCTTTGACCGCGACGTACTTGCCGGGAGCCCCGGTGAACACCTCGGCGACCGAGAACGGCTGAGAGAGAAAGCGCTGGATCTTGCGGGCGCGATAGACCATGAGCTTGTCCTCGGGCGAAAGCTCATCGAGGCCGAGGATCGCGATAATGTCCTGCAGGTCCTTGTAGCGCTGGAGCACGCGCTGGAGCTCGCGCGCCACTCGGTAGTGTTCCTCGCCGACAATCGAGACTTCCAAGGCCTTTGAAACCGAGGCCAGGGGATCGACAGCGGGGTAGATTCCCAGCTCGGCGATGGACCGCTCAAGGACGATGGTCGAATCCAGGTGGGCAAACGTGTTTGCCGGGGCCGGGTCGGTGAGGTCGTCGGCGGGGACGTAGACGGCCTGGACGGAGGTGATGGAGCCCTTGTTGGTCGAGGTGATCCGCTCCTGGAGAACGCCCATCTCATTGGCGAGCGTGGGCTGGTAGCCCACCGCCGAGGGCGAGCGACCCAGCAGCGCGGAAACCTCGGATCCGGCCTGAGAAAAACGGAAGATGTTGTCGATGAACAGCAATACGTCCTGGTTCTTCTCGTCCCTGAAATACTCCGTCATCGCGAGGGCCGAAAGGGCGACGCGCATGCGGGCGCCCGGCGGCTCGTTCATCTGGCCGTACACGAGCGCGACCTTGGACTTGGAAAGGTCCTTCTGGTCGATGACGCCCGCCTCGGACATCTCGTGATAGAGGTCATTGCCTTCGCGCGAGCGCTCGCCCACGCCCGCGAATACCGAGAAGCCGCCGTGGGCTTTGGCGATGTTGTTGATGAGTTCGAGAATGACGACGGTCTTGCCCACTCCGGCGCCTCCGAAAGCGCCCGCCTTTCCTCCCTTGATGAACGGGCAGATGAGGTCGATCACCTTAATGCCCGTTTCGAGGATCTGCGCCTTGGTGTCCTGGTCGACCAGCGCGGGCGCCGGCCGGTGGATGGGGTATCGTTTTTCGAAGGCGACGGGTCCCTTTCCGTCGACCGGGTTGCCGGTGACGTCAAAGATGCGCCCCAGGACTCCTGCCCCCACGGGAACGGAGATCGGGCCGCCGGTGTCCGTCACCGTCATCCCGCGCTTCAGGCCCTCGACGGAGGACATCGCGATCGCGCGCGCGATCCCGGCCCCCAAGTGCTGTTGGATCTCCAGCGTGAGAAGCTCCTGCTTGCCGGACACCGTGAATTCGATCGTGAGCGCCTGGTAGATGGGCGGGATCGCGTGCTCGGCGAACTGGACGTCGACCACCGGGCCGATCACTTGGACAATTTTGCCTGTATTCATGGTTGCGAAAGGAGGGAGCTGATTTTTGTGGATAGAGTCGGTTTCAGGCGGCGCTGAACTGGGCGGCGGCGATCTCAAGGATCTCCTGGGTGATGGCCGCCTGCCGGGCCTTGTTGTATTCGAGCGTCAGGTCGCCCAGGAGCTCGGTCGCATTGTCCTTGGCGGTCTTCATCGCGACCATCCGCGCGCTGTGCTCGGAGGCCTTCGCGGAGAGCGCAAGCTGATGGATCTGGTGGTCGACGTAAAACGGGAGCAGGGCGTTCAGGACCTCGTGCACGCTGGGTTCGAACAATACCTCGCGCTCGTCGACAGGCTCTTCGCGCACCTTGCCGGGTTCGGCGCCCACGTGCTTAAGGAATTCCTTCAGGCTGCGAAGCGGGAGCACAGGCCGAACGAGCGGTTCCTGGACGAGGGTGTTCTTAAAGCGGGAATAGATCACCTCGATCGTATCGATCTGGCCCTCGAGGTACTGCTTGATCATGAACTCCGAGACCACCTTGACTTCCGCGAACGGGACGCGGTCATGGACTTGGAAATCACCGACCATCGCCCGCTTGGTTCGGGCCAGGAACTGCGTCCCCTTGCGGCCCATCGAGTAAAATTTTGCGGGGGTCCGGATCTCGACGACCAGTTTGAATAGATTCGCGTTCAAGGGGCCGCAAAGGCCCTTGTCCGTCGAGATGAGCAGGATTCCACGGGTCTTGACCTCGCGCTGGACGAGAAACGGATGGGAGGATTCCTCGATGCCGGCGGCTAGGGCCGCCAAAACCTCCGCCAGCAGGTTGGCGTAGGGCAGGCCGGCGAGAGCCAACTGCTGCGCCTTCTTCATCTTCGAGGCAGCGACAAGCTCCATCGCCTTCGTGATCTGGCGGGTGTTCTTGACCGACTTGATGCGCCGGCGGATGTCGCGTGTGCTGGCCATTGAAGGGAGTGATTAGGTGCGCAGAAAGGAGCGGTCCTGAATCCTCAGGCCGCGAAGGACGATTTCCATTCCTCGCAGGCCGCCTGCAGCTTGGCCTCGAGGTCCTTGTCGAGTGCGGCCTTCGTTCGGATCTCGGTGAGAAGGGCGTCCTTGCGGGTGGTGAAGAAGCTTTTCAGCGAGGATGCGGCATCGACGATCTTCTTGATGTCGATCGGGTCGAAGAAGCCCTTTTGCATCGCGAAGAGAATGGAAACCTGGACCTCAATCGGCAGCGGTGAGAAGGCCGGCTGCTTGAACAGCTCGACGATGCGGCCGCCGCGTTCGAGCTGGGCCTTGGTCTTGGCGTCGAGGTCCGACCCGAATTGCGCGAAGGCCGCGAGCTCGCGGAACTGCGCGAGTTCGCCCTTCAGCTTTCCGCCGACCTGCTTCGTCGCCTTGATCTGGGCGGAGGAACCCACGCGCGAGACCGAAAGGCCGACGGAGACCGCGGGCCGGATGCCCTGGTTGAACAGATCGGTCTCAAGGAAAATCTGGCCGTCCGTGATGGAAATCACGTTCGTCGGGATATAGGCCGAGACGTCGCCCGCCAGGGTTTCGATGATGGGAAGCGCCGTCAGCGAGCCCTTTCCGTCCAGGCGCGCGGCGCGCTCGAGCAGGCGGCTGTGAAGATAGAACACATCGCCGGGATACGCTTCGCGGCCGGACGGGCGTTTCAGGATCAGGGAAATCTGGCGGTAGGCGACGGCGTGCTTGGAGAGATCGTCATAGACGATCAGGGCGTCCATGCCGTTTTCCATGAACCACTCCCCCATCGCGGCGCCCGAATACGGGGCGAGGTACTGGTTTGCGGGATTGTCGGCGGCGGGCGCCGCAACGATGATCGTGAATTCGAGCGCGCCCGCGGCCTCGAGCGCGGAGATCGTGCGGACAATGTTCGAGTTCTTCTGGCCGACTGCGACGTAGATGGAATAAACCGGACGGAATTTTGCGTCGCCCGACGCGAGGCCGACCTTGTTGATCTTCGCCTGGTTGATGATCGTGTCGATCGTGATGGTGGTCTTGCCCGTTCCGCGGTCCCCGATGATCAGTTCCCGCTGACCGCGCCCGATCGGGATCATCGAGTCGATCGCCATGATTCCGGTGAAGAGCGGCTGCGAGACGGATTTGCGGACGATGATTCCGGGGGCGATCTTTTCCACCGGATAGGACTCCTTCGACTCAATCGGCCCCTTGCCGTCGACGGGGTTTCCGAGCGCGTCGACCGTGCGGCCGAGGAGCTCCTTGCCAACGGGAACCGAGAGAAGCTTGCCCGTGGTGGTCACCTCGTCGCCCTCCTTGAGCTGTGAAATGTCGCCCAGGATGACGCAGCCGACCTCGTCCGCCTCAAGGTTGAGGGCGATACCGATCGCGCCTCCGGGGAACTGCACCATCTCATTGTACATCACGTCCGAGAGGCCGTCGATCTTGGCGACGCCGTCGGCAACGGTGCGGATATTGCCGGTATTCTTCTTCACCGCCTTGTTGGAAAGCTTGGCGATCTGCTGTTCGATCTGTTCGAGGACGGTACTCATGGAGCGATTCTTGAGAGTTGGGAGGAGGTGCTGTTAAAGTGAAGATGACCCTGGATCAGACGGAAGAGGCGAGCGCGGCGAGCTGGCCGGCCAGCGACGCTTCATAGATATCGTCGCCGACATGGACGCGCAGTCCGGCGAGAAGGGCGGCGTTGGGTTTCGCCGTTGCGACAACGGGTCGTCCATATTTCCGGGACATCGCGGCTGCGATCGCGGCGAGCGTGCCGTCATCGATCGAGCCCGCGTGCTCGACGAGGGCCTCGCCCTTAGCAAGCTCGGTTGCGACAAGGCGGTAATAGGCCTTCAGGAGCAGCACCGGATTGGCGGGACGGTGCTTCTCGACATAGTCGAGGACGCCGGCGACGCGTTCGGCCGAGACGGCGCCGTCTACCACACTCAGCGTGAAGAGCTGGCGGGCGAACTGTTGGGCGATCTTTGCTTGTGCGGCCATGCGTCGTGCGAAGGGGCGATCGGCTCAGACGCTGGTGAGCTCGCGGGAGGCGGACTCGTTGTAGCGGCTGCGGTCGGCGTCCGACAATTCCTTGGCGAGCACGCGCTCGGTGATGGCGACGACAAGGCGCGCGATTTCCGTGCGTGCCTCCGCGAGCATCTTCTTTTTCTCAAGCTCGATGACCTGCTGGGCCCTCACGAGGATCTCGTTGGCCTTGGCGGCACTTTCCTGGGTCTGCTTTTCCAGAAACTCCTTTGCCGACTTGCGGGCCTCGTCGATGATTTTTGAGGCCTCGAGCTGCGCGCGCTTTGCGCTGGCAACGCTCTCCTGCTGGACCGCCTCGAGCTTGGCCTTCATCTCATCGGCGTAGCGCAGGCCATCCGCGATCCTCTTCTGGCGCTCATCGAGCGTCGCAAGGACCGGCTTGAATGCGAACTTCCAGAGGATGAACGCCACAACCGTGAAGTTGAGCACCTGCGCGAGGAGGAATGGCCAGCTGATACCGAAATCGTTGGTGATTTTCGTGATTCCGCTTGGGGCGGCGGCCTCGGCTGCGGGCGCGGCGGACTGGGCCAGGAAGAGCAGATGGGAAAGCATGGCGGTGGGCTTTTAAAAGTGGCCGAGCCGGCGGTGGAAGCCGGCTCGGCGGGATCGTGGATTACTTTCCGAGGAACAGGGCGTAGAACGCCACAGCCTCGGCGAGGGCCATGCCGATGATGGCCTGGACGAGGATCTTCGTGGCGGCGCCGGGATTGCGGCCGACGGCTTCCGCGGCCTTGAAGCCAACGAGGCCTACGCCAATGGCGGCACCGAGACAGCCGAGGCCGCCCTGGATGCTTCCTGACATTTCAGCGATTACTTGGGTCATTGTGATGTACTTTGTTTGTGGTGGATTTCCGTCGTCCGCACGCTTGGCACGGTCCCGACGGGAAAGGGTATCGGGTCAGTGCGCGGCTTCCTTCTGCTCGTCGTCGTGCTCGTCGCCGTGGTTGCAGATGAGGCCGATGTAGACGCTCACAAGCAGCGTGAAGACGAATGCCTGGACAAAGCCGATCAGGAGCTCGAGGAAGTAGAAGGGTGCGGGAAGGCCCCATTTCTGGATGCCGCTCATCGAGTGCATGAGGTTCTCGCCGCCGAAGATATTGCCGAACAGACGAAAGGAGAGCGATACGGGGCGGAAGCCAATCGAGATGAGCTCTATCAGTCCCGCGGCGAAGAAGATGACGAAGAGCGGGTAATATATGATAGCAGGGGTCTCCTTCTTGTCGGCCTTGTTGCCGAATATGTCCTTCAGGACCATGGCGGGTCCCGCGTACCGCATGATGAAGTAGAACCAACCGCAGAACGCGACGATGGCGAGGGCACCGGTGGCATTCATATCCGCATTACCGGGACGAATCAGCTCCATCCAGTCGCCGGACTTGTGGCTGATCATATATATGGTGCCGACTCCCGGGAACAAGCCGCTCCAGTTCTGTATGAGAATGAAGGTGAAGAGGGCGATCAGCAGAGGAAAAGCCGGCAACGCAACTTTGGACCCGACGATGGGCGAAGTCAGGTCCAGCAGGCTCTGGACCAGGTTCTCCACCAAAGCCTGGCTTCGTGTCGGGATAAGCTTTGGGCGCCCGATCATCAGGCGGATTGCAATGATTAGCGCCAACGCGACGACCCAGCTCGTCACCATGCTGTTTGTCACCGGCAGCGGTCCGATGTCGAACAAGGCCCTTGCGGAGGGCTCCAACCCCGATCTCTCCGCGGCAAACGCCGGCACCCCGGTTGAAAGGGAGGCAAGGAGAAACGTGATTTTAGTGACCCGAGACATTGGTTTTACAGGCGGCTGGAACGACTTGAAACGTGTAGTGGTAGGGAATGGCCCCTCTCTCCGTCAACAACCGAAACGTAAAAAATCCGGAGGGCTTTTATCAGCAGCGAGATTTCACGGTTCTGCCACGGTCCGTGTCTTTCCTATCGTGATAATCACCACTGCTCCGATGATTACGGAAGCGGCTGCGAAGATTCGCAGATTGAGCGGTTCGCCCAGGATCGCCCAACCCAGGATGAGGGCCACGACAGGGTTCACATAGGCGTACGTGGAAACCTTGGCCGGGGTGCTGTGCTCAAGCAGCCAAACGTAGACCGGAAAGGCAATAATCGAGCCCACCACCACCAAATAGCCCAAGGCTAGCCAGGAACGGGGGCTCACCGAGGCAAAATGGAGTCGCCCACTCTCCCCTAACAACCATCCAGTCAGCAACATAGAAGAACTTCCGATCAGCATCTGCATGGCGGCGGCCATCAAAGGGGGCGTTCGGCTCTTGGAATGTTTACTGTAAAGGGATCCAATCCACCAACTTACGCTGGAGAAAAACAGGGCGGCGATATCGATTGGCCTTGGACGGTACCCGGCGGGTATCCCGCCGGGGCCCAGAAGGAGGACAATGCCGACGATTCCGACGGCCATGCCTATCGCAACGGGCTTGGTTGGCCTTTTCCCGCCCGGCCGGATCCAATCCATTGCCATAAGGACGACGGGCGAAGCCCCCAATATGAGCGGCGTTATGCCGGAGGGTGTATGTAGCTCCGCCCAGGACACGACCGCATTTCCGCCCAAAAGCAACAATACGCCAATCACGGCCTGATCCCTCCATTGGACCGAGGTCGGCCAGGATGGATTGCGAACAAGGAGCACGAGAAAAAGAACGCTTCCGGCTATAGCAAACCGCATTCCCGCCATCAAAAAGGGGGGCATTGTCTCGATGGCGACGCGGATTCCAAGGTACGTGCTGCCCCAGATCAAATAGATGGCAGCAAACGCCAGGACGATCGAAGTACGGGAAGGTGCCATCGACTTTGCCGTGGTGCGTGAGAGAGGGACCGAGCCCGCTGGCTTGCGAACCGAATCAATGACGTCGCTCATACTCCATGTAGGCCGCCGTCGCGGCCGCGGCGTCGTCCCCGAGAAGGCGGCCGACAAGATGGAGTGAGCAGTCGATGCCCGCCGAAATCCCGGCTGAGGTGAGTATCATTCCTGCGTCGTGAAACCGCGCGCCGGGATCGACGATCGCCTTGGGCGCGAGCTGGCGCAGCAGGTCCAGAGCGTTGTGGTGAGTGGTGACCCGAAGTCCGTCTAGAAGCCCCAACTGCGCGAGAACGAGCGCGCCGGTGCAGACGCTCATGGTGATCTCGCAGGTCCGTGTCTTGATTTGTATCCATTCCAATAGTACGGGATTGCGGAGGAGCGCGCGCGTGCCGGCTCCGCCGGGCACGATCAGGACGTGCGGAGTCGGACAATCCTCGAGTGTGTAGTCCGGTATGACCTTGAGACCGTTGTTCGCCCGGACGGTCCCGGGAAGAGGAGCGACGGTGGAAACCCGGAAGACCTCGTGGGAACGCAACTCATCCGCCACCGCAAAGACCTCATACGGGCCCGCGAAATCGAGCACCTCCACTCCGTCGAATATAAGGATGGCGACGTTTTTCCTCATGCCGATCTTGTAACTTATCGTCGCTTCGCAACGAGGGTAAAATGGCGCTCCGACCGAATTTGGAAAACGGTCGGCTGCTCAAAAGGCCACGAGGCGGGATCGGACTCGCTCCAATCCGGATGGCCGCAGATGATCGCGGCGCCGTCGCGAAAATACGGTTCATGGTCCGTCCTGAAATAGAGGCGGGTCCCCTGCCCTGCCCTTGCGGCGATTGCTGAAAGAAACTCGGTCGTTATTACGCGGTGCTTGTGGTGCCTTCGCTTGGGCCACGGATCGGGGAAAAGGAGGAACACCGCGGCGAGCTTGGCTGATTCCGGCATCACGGCCAGGAAGTCCTCTGCGTCCGCCTGCAGAAAATTCAGGTTATTGAGACGGCTCCGTTCTCGTTTGCGCTTGGCGCGTGCGACGCGGTCGGAATCGATATCGATTCCGATGCAGTTCACCAGGGGATGAGCCGCGGCATAGGCGGTGAGGAAATGTCCGTGACCGCTTCCCACTTCCCAGACAAAGCGCATCCCGGGCGAAACAAGCTGTTGAAGTGCTTGGCCAAGTTGATCGCGCCTATGCCCGATGTGGGCGCGGTGTTCCGGTAGCCGATTTGGCCTCAAGCGGCTGAATCCCCTTCCCTTCTAGCTTCGATCGCAACCATCAGAAGGCTGATGTCGGTCGGATTGACCCCGCTCATGCGACTGGCCTGACCCAGCGTAAGAGGCTTGATATGAGAGAGTTTCAACGCACTTTCACGCCTGAGCCCCGGTATGGTTGCATAGTCCAGATGCAACGGAATGCGTATTTTTTCGACATGTTTCAGGCGTTCAACTTCGCGCATCTCTCTCGCCATATAACCTTGATAAATAACTCGATACGTCACTTCGTCCCGAACCTCTCGAGGCTCCTTCATGAAGTCATCGGGAAGCGGGCTTCCCTCCCCTTTTCGAATTTGGTCCGCCCAGGTAATTCCCTTCAAACGATCCGATTCCAAGATCGCGACCCATTTGTGAATCTGGGCTGTCTTCCGATTGATTCGATCTATCCGATTATCACTGATCAGTTTATGCTGTTTCGCATGATGCCCCAATCTCAACTCAGCGCTTCCGTGGTTGAGGAGCAGCCGGTGCTCGGCACGGCTGGTGAACATTCGATAGGGCTCGTCGGTGCCCTTCGTCACCAGATCGTCGATAAGAACGCCTATATAGGACTCATGGCGTCCCAGGACCATCGGGGCCACTCCCCTAGCCTTGTTGGCGGCATTGACCCCAGCGACTAGGCCCTGCGCGGCCGCTTCCTCATATCCCGAGGTCCCATTGATTTGACCGGCTAGGAACAGGTTTTCGACGCGCTTCGATTCGAGTGAAGGGAAAAGTTGGGTAGGTGGGGCAAAATCATATTCGACCGCGTACGCCGGCCTCAACAAAATGGCGTCTTCGAGGCCTGGAATCGAATGAACCATGTCGAGCTGGATTTCGAACGGGAGCGATGTCGAAAGGCCGTTCACATAATACTCGTTCGTGCTCAGACCTTCGGGTTCGAGAAATAGCAGATGTCTGTCTTTGTCGGCGAATCGTACGAATTTATCCTCGATACTGGGGCAATATCTGGGGCCAACTCCGGCGATTTCGCCGCTATACATTGCGGATTTGTGGAGATTATCTCGGACAATTTGCGCAGTTGCGTCGGTCGTGTGCGTCATCCAGCATGAAACTTGATTGGAACCTGGAGCCCAGCCGATGCGGCGTTCACCAGAATGTTCCACGTGGAACAAATCTTCTGGGTCTCGAGTATCGTGGAATGCAAAAAACGTCGGATTTACATCTCCTTTTTGCTCTACCATCTTGCCGAAGTCTATGCTGCGGCCCAAGATCCGTGGCGGCGTACCAGTCTTGAGTCGACGCAGCTCCATTCCGATTTCCATGAGGCTTGCGGAGAGAGTTTTGGAGCTAAAATCACCGAGTCGGCCACCTTCATTCTTGTTCTGTCCGATGTGCATTAGGCCCCGCAGGAACGTTCCCGTGGTGACGATCACGCAACGACCGCTGAAATCCAGATCCAGATTTGTGCGGCATCCGACGACCGAGCCGTCGCGGAATATGAGACCGGTAACGGTGGCTTGAAATAGGGTGAGGTTGGGCTGCAGCTCGAGTGTATGCTTAAGCCGGAACTGGTACGCCTTCTTGTCGCATTGGGCCCGAGGGGACTGGACGGCGGGACCCTTGGATTCGTTCAAGAGTCTGAATTGGATACCGGTCACATCGGCATTGATGGCCATCTCGCCGCCGAGCGCATCAATCTCCCGGACAATCTGACCTTTGGCTTGCCCGCCGATCGCCGGGTTGCAGCTCATCTGTGCGATCGTATCGATATTTCCCGTGAGGAGCAGGGTGGAGGCCCCGATCCGCGAGGCGGCAAGCGCCGCTTCAACGCCGGCATGGCCGGCGCCGCAAACGATTACATCGTACGGCTTCTTATTGATATACAACGGGTTAATATGCAGCTAACCGCTCGGAAGCCGAACAAGAACTCAAGGCCCGCCCCGGCTGTTCCCGTCATTTCCCGATACAGAAGGATGCAAACAATTGATCGAGCATCCTCTCGTTGTCCACCTTGCCGGCAATCTCGCCAAGTGAGCTCAAGGCATGGCGAAGGTCGCTCGCCAGGAGCTCAACCGGCCCGTTGTCGGCGATACTTGAAAGTGCCTGACGCAGGGCAACCCGGGCCTCCGTGAGATAATGGGCGTGACGAACGTTGATCGCAATCCGCTCCTCGCCGACCGTCTTCTGCAATTCCTCGGCGAGGCGCGCAACCTCGGCAGCAAGCGATTCCATTCCATCGCCATTCAGCGCCGAAATCGAGACCACCGGAAATCCGGGGTAGGGGACCGCGACCGGGGCATTCCCGTTGGCCAGGAGGTCGGTCTTGTTGAGCACGATGAGTGTATGGCCGGCGTCGATACGTTCCCGCAGCACTTGGGGAAGCGGCGGGGTTGGGCGCGTCGCGTCGAGAACGAGCAGAAAAAGGTCGGCGCCCAACGCGCGATCCACGGTCTTACCGATCCCCAACAATTCGATTCCCGCCGCCGCCGGATTCAGTCCCGCCGTATCGATCAGGCGCAACCCGTGCGCCCCCACGTTGACCCGCTCCTCAATAAAATCCCGGGTCGTCCCGGGCTCGTCGCTCACGATGGCGCGATCGCTTCCAACCAGGCGATTCAGGAGCGAGCTCTTGCCCGCGTTGGGCTCTCCAAGAATCACGGTCGCGATTCCGTCGCGCAGCAGCACGCCCGTCCGTTCCGTCGCCAGCAGGCGTTCGGCCCCGGCGAGAACACCCGCAACGAGCTCGTAGAGCTCCCTTCGGTTTTCCGCGGGCAGATCCTCGTCGGGAAAATCAATGTAGGCCTCGACGGTGGCAAGCGCTCGCAGAATTCCGTCCACGAGCCCCGTGAGATGGCGGCCCAGCGCGCCGCGCAGCACCTGCCTGGCGCAAGAGAGGGCGCGATCGCTGCGCGCGGCGATCAGGTCCATCACGGCCTCCGCCTGGCTCAAATCCATCTGGCCATTGAGAAAGGCCCGCTGGGTGAACTCGCCGGGGCCAGCGGGACGGCACCCTCGCTCGAGCAGGTCGGCGAAGATCTTCTGGGCGATGAACGGGCTTCCATGACAGGAGATCTCGAGGGAATCCTCCCCCGTATAGGAGCGGGGGCCCACGAAAAAGGTCGCCACCACATCGTCCACGGGCGACCCGTCGCGATCCTTGTAGTCGCAATGGGTGGCCATTCGGGGCGGCAGGGGAGAGCCGAAGATTTCCGCCGTCAATCGTTGGGTATCGGGTCCACTGATACGCACAATCGCGAGCGCCGCGGTCCCGACGGGCGTGGCGGGTGCGGCGATCGTGTCCGAGTGGCGCGGCATCGGGTTGAAGCAACCCATGCCACGGCCCGGACTCAAGCGCTTAGGGAGCGGGCGGGATCGTTTGCGTCAACGCGACGCACTCATTTGGAGTCGCCCCAGTCGCTCCGCCAGATCGAGACCTCATCGACCGATCCAAAACGGACCCATTTGCCGGGCAATCGCTTCAGGACGCCCTCCTCAAAGGGGAAAAGGACAGCAAACACGGGTCGCCCCTCCCTTTGCACCGAGGATCGGACTAGCTGCGCCGTATCCGTATCCATCTGATCCGACCGCACAAAGATGAAATCCGTGAAGTAATAGGCCGCTCCGCTGAACTGCACCCCCAAGATTGCGGAATTCTTCGGCACGTGGGCGTTAAGCCAGGTGGCAATCCGTCCGTATTTCAGCTCCCCGTGTCCGATCGACCATGCGTGGCGCGGTTGGATCTGTTTCACCTCAACCGCGACCGCGGCCCCAAAGACAAGGATGAAGACGATTCGCACCCAAGCGCCGGAGGTCCGGGCGCTGAGCCGTTCGAAGCAGAACTGCATGACGATCAAGCCCGCGACGAGAAGGGCGGGAGCGGCGGGCAGCAGGAACCGTAGAAACCACCAGTCCTCGTGGGTCCAGCGGTACGGCGAGTAGAATCCGACGTACGAGGCGGCCCATGACGCCAGGACCGCCGCGACACCGGGCCTGGACCGGAAAAACCCGACAATGCCGGGCGCCAGCATGACGATCGGGCTGACGACGAGCGGCAACCACCGGGCCGAGAAGAGAAGGGTGCTTCCAATCAGGTCGGAGTGAAACTCGCTCCAGATCGCTCCATAGCCGCACTCGAGGTAGCCTCCATAGGCGGCGTGATTGATCGCCAGCAGCACAGCGACGCTCGGAAGGCCCCCCGCGGCGGCAAGGAACCATCGCTTCGGGGAAAAACCCAGCGCAAGCAGCATCGGAAGGGCGATCAGGAAGTCGCTGGGCCTCACCAGGAAGGCCACGCCGGCGCAGACACCCGCGGCGAGGGCCCACGCGGCCCGTTCCCGGCTTTTCCACGCCGCGATCACCGCGGCCGTCGTCCAGGCCATTGCGGGGACGTCGCTCATGGCCCACAACGACATGAAAAGGTAGAGGGGACTCGCCGCGAGTGCCACCGCCCCGGCCAGCGACCAAGGCAAGGAAAGGCCAAAGATCCGCCCAAGTGCAAAAATGAGCGCGAGACCCGCCAGCGAATGGATCAGGAGCACGGCATCACCGGCGTGGCGCCACCCGATTGCGCCTGCGGCCGGGATGAGCATCAGGGAAAGCCCGGGAGGGTAGGTCGGAACCAGCCGTTCCGTTCCATCGGGCGCGGGCTTGAATCCCAGGGGAACATAAAGGAACGGGTGGACGTCCTTTGCCGGCAATCCGGGGAGCGACCGGACGGGTTCATGGATCTCGGAATGGGCCAAAAGGCGAGCCTCGTTAAAGTATCCCGACGTGTCAGATCCGCCCGCCACCGCCCCGATTCGGGCGTAGAGGACCGCGGCGTAGGCGAGGAGCAAGAGGCCCAGTCCGAATCGGATAATTGGACGGGACGCTGGAGGCGGCGTGGAGTCGCGGTTCACGTGGGTCACTGCCTGGCCGTTCCCGATGTCAGCTCGGAGATGAACTCCTTCTGCAGCGTGAGGAATAGAATCGCGATCGGGATGATCGAGAGGAATGTTCCCGCGAGAAACATGCCGTAGTCCTCCTGGAACTCGGACACATATTGGCTCAGGATGATCGGCACGGTGAGCTTGTAGTCCGACTGCAGGAAAATCTGCGGTCCGAGGAACGTGTTCCACTGCCCCATGAACACAATGAGGCAGAATGCGGCGGTCATCGGCTGGACCAGCGGCATCACGATCCGCGAGTAGATGTAAAACTCGCCCGCCCCGTCGACACGCGCCGCCTCGATCAGGCTGTCGGGGACGCTGAGCATCGCCTGGCGGAACAGGAACATTCCGAACGCGTTCGCGGCGCTCGGGACCAGCAGGGCTGCATAGCTGTCTATCCATCCGATGTGCACCAGCATGTCATAGGTCGGCGCGAGGAAGAGCATGCTGGGCAGCATCATGGAACCGGCCATGAACAGCATGAGGTTGCGGCGGCCCGTGAACCTGAACTTCGCCAGCGCGTAGCCTCCAAGGGAGCAGAAGAAAACCTGGATGACCGTAGCGGCGCTCGAGAGGAAAAGGGAGTTCAGGAGATACTGCCAGAACACGATTGTGCCCTCGAGCGAAATCCGCGGCTCGAAGAGCTTCCTGAAGCTGCCAAGGTTGATCATCTGGCCCCAGGTCGAAAAAGGCGGCAGGAACGCGTATTCCAGAAGCACCCGGCGATCCTTGAAAGCGGCGCACGTGATCCAGGCAAACGGCGCGAGGAACGCCGCCGCGAAGAACACGAGCGCGGCCATCCTGAGGTAGCGGCACGCAAGCCGCGGCCGCGACGGGTCGACCACATAAAGGAAGGCGGCGATGGCCACGGCGCCGAGAAGGACGATGTGAATCGAGTTCATGCCCCGGGGTTCATTCGTCGGAGGCGCCGGTCAGGCGGAGCTGCACGAGGGACACGGTCAGCATGATGAGCGCGAGCACCCAGCCCACCGCCGAGGCGAGCCCGAGGTCCCCGATGCTGTACGCCGCATCATAAAGGTACCCCACGATGAACAGGGCCGTGTTGTTGGGACCGTTGGGAGACTGCGTGCTCCGCATCAGGGCGTAGGGAAGCTCGAAAAGCTGGAACGAACCGATCGTGCTGATCAGCAGGACAAAGATGGCGACCGGCTTGATCGCAGGAAGCGTGATGTGCCAGAACACCCTCCAGCGGCCGGCGCCGTCGATGCGCGCCGCCTCGACGAGGCGCGGGTCCACGTTCTGGAGCGCGGCGAGGAAGTAGACCATGTTGAATCCTGCGTAGAGCCAGAGATTCGTGATGACGATGGCGGGCATGACCGTCGAGGGATTCTCGAGCCATCGGATCTCGAGGCCCCATCCGACGAGCGCCTGGAGGAAGCGGTTCAGGAGGCCATAGTCGGGCGCGAGGACCACGGCGAAGATGATTCCGACGAAGATCTGCCCCACGACGCTCGGTGAGAAGAAGAACAACCGGAACCAGGACTTGAGCCGGCCCTGGCCGGAGTTGAGCACCAGAGCGAGTCCGAGGGATGTGGGAAGCATGATCGCGGTTCCCACCACCGCAAAGACGACCGTATTGAAGACGGCGGTCCGGAAATCCGGGTCGCTCAGGATATATTTGAAATTTCCGAGACCCACCCAGACGCGCGCGTGCGGGCCCGCCGTCTGGTAGAACGCGAGCTGGATCGCGTGGACAAACGGATAGCCAAAGAACGCCAGCGTAACCGCGATGTAGGGCGCAACGAACAGATAGGGCGCCCACCGGGGGGTGGGGGAGCGCTTCACCTTGGATGCCGGGCGGTCGGGGGCCGCGCTCATTGGTCGGTGATCTGATTGCGCGCAATGACCGCGCGCACGTCGTCCGCCTGTCTCTTCAACTCGGCCCGGACGAATTCCACGAACCCGTCCTCGCCGTGCTCCGAGTAGTAGGCGCCGGCCGCGACAAAAGCGCTGTCGCGCTTCTCCTGCGCCTTGGGGATGAACGGATTCGCATAGTCCGCGGGAACGTCGCCCGCGAGACCCGAGTAAAGCCGCATGATCGGCTGGCCGCAAAAATAGGGGTCGGGCCGGTCGAAGACCGGCTCGCTCCACGAAGCGCGCACCGGCGACAGGATGTGCAGGTCGGCCGCCGACCTCCCGGCGTCGGTCTGGTCCAAGTAGAGGAATTCCATGAGCTTCATCGCAAGCTCCTGGTTGTTGCCCCCCTTTGTGGCCGCGATCCCGGTCGCTCCCCACGTGCTCGTTCTGCGGCCGCCGGGGCTCCATGCGGGAAGCGGCATCAGCTTCATCTTTCCCGAGAGCGAAGGGGCATACTCCTCGATCGTACGGGTCCTCCAATCCGGCATGAAATAGAACAGCACCAGTCCGTCCTGCATTCCCTCCCAGAGTGTGGGCCCGAAGCCGAGGCTGTAGGCGATACGCTGCGGGCCGCGAAGCTGCCGGATCGCCCAGACGAACGTGTCCACGGCGACGTCGCTGTCGAACGTGACATGGCCATCGGCATCAAAGAGCCCGACGTCGCGCTGGAGCAGCAGCGCCTGAAGCAGGTATCCCCCGTCGTTTTGGAATTCCAGGGCGTAACGCGCCGGCCGCCCGTCGTCACCGTAGCGCACGATCTTTCGCGCCATCGCCGCAAAATCGCCCCATGTCACAATTTTGGATACGTCAATCCCGAGCTGGTCCTCGACGATGTCGGCGCGGTAGGCGAGCATCATCGGGTGCACGTCGTGCGGCAGGGCGAAGATGACGCCCTTGCGCTGCCACATGCTGAACCGCGTCGCCACCATCTTATCCTCGAGATCCTTGGACCTTACCCATTTTGTGATGTCGAGGAGCCCGATGTCGCGGATCGGCCCCCGCAGGAACAGGGCGGCGTCCTGAGGGATCTCCACCAGGTCGGGCACGGGGGTGCCGGCGGCGAACGCCGCAAGGAGCCGGTTGCGGAGCGCGTTCTGCTCGACCACCTGGACGTCGACCGTGACCCCGTACCGCCGTTCGAATTCCGGAAGCTTCGCCCGATAGACATCCGCATGATCCTGGGAATGGGTCATCAGGACGAGGTCCGCGCGTGCGCCTTCGTACTGGCGGTGCGTGACGAAGACACCTATTCCCGTCACGATCGCGACGACCAGGAGGAAAAAGGGCGCCTTGCCGTAGTTCAGGAGCATCGGGCGAAATGCGGATCCGCTAGTACGTGTCGGCGAGGGAGCGGTGGACCAGACGTTTCCTGAGCGCGGCCGCCGTGGCCGGCGCCGAAAGCGCAACCTCGATCCGCTTCGTCTCCTTCGGATAGAGCTCGAAATAATTGTCGCCGCACGTGAACGCGACGCCGGGGAGGTCGAAGCCCAGCCGGTGCTGGAAGACGGTCGAGGTGAAGGCGATCTCGGCGCGGAGCGGAGATTTCATCCGGACGACAACCTTGGTCTTCGGCCTGGGCAGGTCCACGAAGCGGGGCATGGTCAGGAAGACGGTATCCTCGCTGACCCGCCTGCCGGCGACGTCGAGCGCAATGCGCAGGTAGACCCGGTCGCGGCCGAACCGTTCGAGCGGAGCGGCCAGGTCGAGCGTTCGATGGCGGGCACTCCGCATCGGCCGGAGCGTCACCCGCTTGCGTCCGCCGAGGAGCCGGCGCCCGTCGAGATGGAACAGGTCCCAGCGAACCAGTCCGCCGATGGCCCTGGGCCCGTCATAGCTCGTGTGGATGTGCACGAGGCGCACGCTCGATATCCGGTAATTGCCGATCCCGTGGAGCTCGTCCCCGGGCACATGCGCGCTCACCGCGGCCGGCGCGAACGCCCGCCGCGCGACGTGGTGGAGCGCCTTCCAGCGGCCGGTGTATTCGATCGAGCTCCACGACGCCACCGGCCAGCAGTCGTTCAGCTGCCAGTACAGCGCGCCCATGCACCGCGGCATGAGCCGGCGGTAGTGGGCGACGCCGGTCTGCATGCAGTGCGCCTGGTTGAGCTGCGAGAGGTAGATGAGCGCATCCTGGCTTTTTGGGAAGCGGTACCTGCGCGACACATAGTCGAGGATGATCTGGTTTCCCTGCTTGTTCTTCTGGTGGTTCTCCATCGTCGCCCCGAACACGTTGCCGTCGCCGGCCGGGCAGAAGGTCTTCTGGGTGGCGGGCGAGCTGTAGCTCTGCATCCCAAATTCGGATACAAAACGGAATTTCCATTTCTCATAGTCCTTGACCGGGTTGCGCTGGTGCCAGACGTCCCAGTAGTGGGTGTCGCCGCGCGATTCGCCGGCCGCGTGGTCGGCGGCCGTGTCGCCCCGCCAGGGCGAGGAGGGCCAGTACGGGGTCGGGCCGGCATGCGCGGCGACCACGGGCGGCAGCGCCCGGTGGAACAGCCTTTCGTAGTCCGCCCTCAGGCCGGTTTTTTCGGGGTCAAGGAGCTCGTGAACGTTGTTGCCCCACACCTCGTTATTCCCGCACCAGAGCGCCAGGCAGGCGCGATGCCTGAGCCGCTTGATCTGGTGCTCGGCTTCGGCCCGCGAGCTGGCGACGAACGCGGGATCGGCCGGATACAAGGTGCACGCGAACATGAAATCCTGCCAGACCAGCAGGCCGAGCTCGTCGCAAAGGTCGTAAAAGTCCTCGGATTCGTAGATGCCGCCGCCCCAGACGCGGATCATGTTCATGTTGGCGGCGACCGCGGCTTCGAGGTCGCGCGCATAGTCGGCGCGCTGGAGGCCGGCGACAAAGCTGTCCGCGGGAATCCAATTGGCGCCCTTGGCGAAAATGGGCCGGCCGTTGACGGCGAACTGGAAGGACTGCCCCCATGCGTCCCGGTGGCGGTCGAGGGTGACGGTGCGCAGGCCGATCCTCCGGGCCCACTGTCCGATCAAGTGGCCGTTGGATCCGGCCACCTCCACCTGGAGGTCGTAGAGCGGCTGGTCGCCCTGGCCGCTGGGCCACCATAGTTCCGGCTTCGGCACCTTGATGTCCCGCCCCTGGCCCGAAGCCACGACCGATCCTCGGAGGAAAAGGCTCCAATGACAGATGGACCTAGGATCGGACCGCGCAAGTTCCGGGTCGAGCTCCAGCGTGACCCGCCCGCCCCGCGCGTGGTGCTGCGTGACGGCGAGGTGGGACAACCGGTTGCCGCTCCATCCCTCGAGCCGGATGTCGCGCCATATTCCCGCCGTCACGAAGCGCGGGCCCCAGTCCCATCCGAACTGGCACTGCTGCTTGCGTATCACCGCGCAGCGGCCGATAGGGTCGCTGAATTCCCGGGGAATGTGGGTGGTTCGATGGGTGCGGATGTAGCGCGTCGCGCTGTCAAATCGGACGCTGAGCGTGTTTCGGCCCGGCCGCAGGAGCGGCTTCACGTCCCAGCGGTAGCCAATGAACATGTTTTCCGTGCGGGCGACGAGGCGGCCGTTGAGGCGCACCGTCGCCACCGTATCGAGGCCGTCCGCCACCAGATCGACCCCCTCCTCGCCGAGCAGGCCCGGGTCCACGTCAAACACCCTGGAATACTCCCAGTCGCGCTCCTCGATCCATTGGACGCCGGCCTCGTTCGTTCCCCAATACGGATCAGGAATCCGCTTGGCCCTGCGAAGGTCGTCGTGGACGCAGCCCGGAACGGTTGCGGGAAGCCAGGCGGAGCCGGAACAATCCCGGAATTTCCAGGACGACGAGGCGAGGGATTGTGTCCTCATTTTTGATCGCTGCGGGCCAAGGGACTGAGGCCGAGGAACCGGGTCACCCAGCCGGAGATGGCGTCATATTGCTCGGCCGTGTAGGTATGCCCGAGCTCAAGCGTGACCCCGAGGGTCTTTGGCGCGGTCACGACATTGTAGGCCGCGTACGTCGAGGTCGGGGGGCAGGTCTCGTCATTGTAGCCCCAATCGTAATATCCGGGGACGCGAACCCGGCGGGCGAAGTTGACGGTGTCGTAATAGGACGCGGTCAGGATCTTGGCCGGCGTCGCGAGGGGCGAGGCGACGCCCCCGGGACCGGGCATGAACGGATGGGGCCAGCCGCCGGCACGGCCATGGAGTTCGCCGGTCACGTCGCAGAACGCCGGATGGGTGCAGGACAGCCCGGTCACCCTTGAATCGAGAGCGGCCGTGACAATCGTCAGCTGGCCGCCCTGGCTGGCGCCCATGACGAGCAGGCTCTTGCCGTCCCAGTTGGGCAGCGAGGTGAGAAAATCGTTGGCCCGGATGCAGCTGAGGTAAACCCGCCGGTAGTAGTACTTGTCGCGGTCATCGAGGTTGTAGGTCCAGTAACCGTAAAGGGCGCCCGCGCCCAATTCGTCGTACACCTCCTTGGCCATGTTGACCGGAATCCCGTGGATGCCGATCTCGAGCGTGATCGCCCCTTTGGCAGCGAGCTCCGCATCCCCCGTGTAGGGCCGGACGCCTGCGCCGGGCACCTTGAGGATTGCGGGGTAATGGCCTGGGGCCCTCGGCTGGGAGAGGATTCCATAGATGCGGGCGGTGGTCGGGCCCTTGGGACCCACCGTGCGAAAGCTCACGTGGTAGACGTCGACCGTCGACGTGCAGGAATCGGGAAGGAGCGTCATCTTCGCCTCGATGGGTATCTTGTCCAATTCGGCCCTTGCCGCGGCCCAGAATGCGTCGAAATCGGCCGGTTCGACCTGGGTTGGGGTGATCTTTTCCGGGGCAAACGCCGCCGTCGCCAGGCCCCGGTAGGTGCGTCCGGCGACCTGGGTCGTGACGATGCACCGCAGGAAACCCGGCTCTGTCAGGGTTCCGCCGTCAACGGTCATTCCGGAGAGAGGCAGCGCGGCCGTCTTCTTTTCGCCGGGAAATAGGTCGGGCCCGACCGTGTAGACCACCGTGAGGGCGTCGATGGGTTCATTGTCGGCCGTGACGGTGACGGCAAAATGCGCGGATTCCCCGAGCTTGTAGGTCCAGTCGCGGTGGTCCGGAGCGACGCGCACCTGGACTGTCGCCGCCCTGAGCGCGACCCCCGGCGGGATCGGGGCGATGGTCGTGTCGGGAACAACCGCCGGGGCGTCGGCACGGTTGGAAACGCTTCCGGCGCAGATGGCGAGGCTGCTGAGGGCCAGGATTCGGATGACTTTCATGGGGGAGGCGGAGGTTGGGAGCCGACAGCCGCAGTTGTCTGGCGACAGCTTCGCGGCCTCATTCGACGGGTGGGATCGGCGTCCGCGAGGTTTTCCATGCTCGGTTTCTTTAGCAAGTATTACCCGCCCTGGTTTGACGGTCAGGATCGATGCTTCAGATTGGCGCCGTGAAAATTGCTGCTGGCTCCCGGCTTCTTTTTATCGGCGATTCCGTGACCGACTGTGGTCGGGTGCGGCCGATTGGAACGGGGCCCGGGACAGCCTTGGGCGACGGTTACGTCGCCCAGATTGACTCTGCAGTCGGTCCCGTGTACCCGGAGAATCCTATCCGGCTTATCAACATGGGGATAAGTGGTAACACGATCAGGGATTTGGCAGCGCGCTGGGATGGGGACGCGCTCGCGCTCAAGCCTGACTGGCTCTCTATAATGATAGGGATTAACGACGTATGGAGGCAGTTTGACGGAATTGACCCCACTGCGGCGGTGATGCCGGATGAATTTGAGCGTACGTACGGGAGCTTGGTCGCTCGGACCCAGCCTCGTCTCAAGGGGCTTGTCCTGATGACACCCTATTACGTCCAGCCGCTGCGGACCGACC
>Ga0182018_10001123_pt1 | contig 31888 bp, 25 predicted proteins | sample 812P2MmetaG_FD_120490 | JGI IMG/M metagenome (GOLD analysis project Ga0182018, IMG submission 120490) | Permafrost microbial communities from Stordalen Mire, Sweden - 812P2M metaG | ecosystem: Environmental > Terrestrial > Soil > Wetlands > Permafrost | place: Sweden: Stordalen | collected...
CTGGGATATGCCAACCGCGCGCCGGCTTCGAGTTTCGAACTCTTCCAGATCCGCCAGCGGACCAGGGAATTCGACCAGGTGGGCGGCATTTGGGTAACCACCGGAGCGCTGCCCGGAGAACGCGAAGCGGAGCAGGTGAAGGTCGGCCTGGTCACCTCCAATTTCCTGCCGCTGCTCTGCAACAAACCGGCGCTGGGCCGCTTCTTCAATTCCGAGGACGATGCCCCCAACGCCTCGCGCACGCTGATCATCTCGCACGCGGTCTGGGCGCGGCGGTTCTCGTCCGACCCTGCAATCGTCGGCCGATCCGTCCGTTTTGGAAGGTCGTCGGCCGTGGTGGTCGGAGTTCTGCCGGAGAATTTTCGCCTGATATTCCCCAACGACGCCAGCGTCCCGCTGAACGTCGACGTCTTCAATTCCCTCCCCATCGACGGCTCCGACCCCGGCGGCCCGGCATTTCTCCATCTCATCGGCCGCTTGCGCGCCGGAAGCAATCTTGCCCGCGCGCAGGCCGACGCCGATGCCATTGCCGCGCAAGTAAACTCACTGGACACGCGGTCGACCCTTTCCAAGTTCCGGCTCTACATCTTTTCCCTGCAGGCGGACGACGTCCGCGAGGTCCGCCGCACCTTGCTCCTTCTCTTCGGCGGCGTTGCCTGCGTACTGCTGATCGGTTGCGCCAACGTCGCGAACTTGCTTATGGAGCGGGCCCGGCAGCGCCGGCGCGAGATCGTCATTCGCGCCGCGCTCGGTGCATCGCACGGAAGGCTGGTGCGCCAGCTCTTGACGGAGAGCTTGTTGCTCGGCTGTGCCGGCGCCGCCGGAGCGCTCGCCGTTGGTTGGGCCGCGATCCGCGCCATTCTCGCCACCCGGCCGCCGTCATTCGCGAATGTCGGCGACGTGAACCTCGACTGGTCCGTCTTCTCGTTCACCTTCGCGGTGGGCATTCTCACCAGCTTGCTCTTCGGTCTGGCGCCCGCGATGGCAGTTCGCAAACTCGACCTGGCGCGCAGTCTAAAAGAAACGGCAGGCTGGAGGAGACGGTACGGCATGAATCTGCTGGTGTCCGCCGAAGTCGCTCTCGCATTCGTGCTCCTGGCCGGCGCCGGTCTGCTGATGCGAACCTTCGTCAACGTCCTGCATCTGGACCCGGGCTTTCGTCCCGAAAAAGTTTCGACGTTTCGCATCACGGTCCCGAGCTACGCGCTGCTCCACCAATTGCAGCAGAACCTGGCGACTCTTCCGGGAATTCAATCCGCCGCGGCGGTGTCCCATCTTCCGCTCGACGATACCGGCAACTGGTACGACTACTACTGGAAAGAGGGCGCGCCGCCCGAGGCGCAGAACACTGTCATGGCCGATCTTCGGTCGATCCTGCCCGGATACTTCCAGACAATCGACGCGGCCCTGATCGCGGGGCGCGATTTTACGGAGTCCGACGATGCCGCGCACCAGCACGTTGCCGTTATCGATGATGTGCTGGCGCGGCAGCTCTGGCCCGGCGCCGATGCGCTCGGCAAGAAGCTGAGCGTCTCCGATTCTCCCGGCGGCCCTTTTCAATTCGAGCGCGATTGGGTGGTCGTGGTGGGAGTCGTGCGCCATGTTCAGTACCACTCGCTGACGGCCATCGTCAGGCCGCAGATATACTTACCGTTTCAACTTGCTCCGCGCCCCAACATGGCCATCGTGATCCGTACCGGTGGAAGTGCTTCTGATATCGCGGCCGCGGCGCGCAAGCAGGTATCGCTGGTGAGCAAAGACATGGCCGTCTCGCAGGTCGAGCCACTGTCGCAGTTGGTGGCGCGGGCACTTTCGGAGAGCCGTTTCGTCTCCCTCCTCTCCATATTGCTCTCCGCCCTCGCACTGCTGCTCGCCGCCATCGGAATTTATGGAGTGTTGTCGTACGCCGTGGCCCGGCGCACCACCGAAATCGGCATCCGCATGGCGATTGGAGCGCATCGCGCCCATGTCATCGGAATAGTGAGCGCCGATGCGCTGGTGTCCGTGGTGCTGGGATTAATCGGCGGCTTCCTGCTCTCGCTGCTGCTCATGCCGATGCTGTCACGAATGCTGTTTGGCGTGAAACCGGCTAACGGAGTGAACTACGCCATCATCTTGGTCGTTCTACTGCTCGTGAGCGCGCTAGCCGCTTCTTTCCCCGTGCGGCGGGCCACCAGAGTCGATCCTCTGATCGCCCTTCGCTACGAATAAGATTATCGGCCACGGATGGACACGGATTCACACGGATAAAAACCAAATTCAGTTCTTATCCGTGTGAATCCGTGTCCATCCGTGGCTAAATTTGCTTTTGCGAAGACTTCAGGAGCTTACGCCAAGTCGAACTTTTCCTGGTGCAGCAGAGGATCGCTCTTCACGATCACCGTCTTCCCCAGGATCTCCTCAAGTTCCGGCAGATAGGTATTCTGGTTCGACTTGAGCAGTTTCGCCACTTCCGGCGAGACGCGCAGCATCACGTCCTTGCCTTCCACGGCGCGCGCGATTTTATGCGCTTCCTGCAGGATCTCGCCCACCAGTGTCTGCGGACTCTTCACATACCCTGCTCCCTCGCAATACGAGCAGGGCACGCACAGCGTCCGTTCCAGACTCTGCTTCACCCGCTTGCGGGTAATGGCCACCAGTCCGAAATCGTTAAATTGCAGAATCTTGTTGGGCGCGCGGTCGGACCGCATGGCTTCCTCGAGCGCCTGCATCACCTTCTGGCGATTCTTGCGCTCGTCCATGTCGATGAAGTCGACCACAATGATGCCGCCCAGGTCCCGCAGGCGAATCTGCCGCACAATCTCCTTCACGGCATCGGTATTCGTCTTGACGATGGTGTCCTCGAGGCGATTCGACTTGCCCACGTACTTGCCGGTGTTGATGTCGATGGCCACCAGCGCTTCCGTCTGATTGATGACGATGTAGCCGCCCGACTTCAGCCACACCTTGGGCCGCAGCGCCTTCTCCAATTCCGAAGTGATATTGAATTCGTCGAAAATCGGCGCCGGGCGGGTGTACAGCTTTACGCGGCTCACCAGCGCCGGCTGGAAGCGCTGCACGAATCGCAGCACGCTCTCGTAAATGTCTTCGTTATCGACCCAGATCGACTTGAAAGAACTGGTGAGCTGATCGCGCAGGATGCGTTCCACTACGTTGAGGTCGTGATGGATCAACAGCGGCGCCGGCTTGCGCTCGGCCTTCTGCCGCATATCCAGCCACATGTTGTAGAGGAACATCATGTCGGCCCGCAATTCTTCTTCGGTGCGGCCGTCGCCGGCCGTGCGCACGATGTATCCGCCGGGAATGCCGGTGCGATTGGCCTGCAGAATCCGTTTCAGGCGGAGGCGCTCGTCGTCGCTGGGAATCTTGCGCGAGACGCCGATATGGTCGACGGTCGGCATGTAGACCAGGAAGCGACCGGGCAGGGCAATGTGCGACGTGATGCGCGCACCCTTCTGTCCCAGGGGCTCCTTGGCGATCTGGACGATAATTTCCTGCCCTTCCTTCAAAAGATCGCTGATGGAAGGCGTGGCGCTTTTCTCTCGCGTCTCGGGAATATTGCGGCCCTGACCGGTGCGTTGTTCGCCGCGCTGGTCGGGCCGCTGATCAGGTCTCGATTCCGGCCGGACTTCGGGTGCGCGCGTGGCTTCCGCCACGCCGCCGGGCAGCGGTCCGCGATTGTCGCGATCGCCGCCGCGTCCTTTTCGCCGCATGCGCCGCGAAACACGGTGCTGATAACGCGGACCCTGCTCGCGTAAAGTCGCCGTCAAACTGGTGGGAATGCGCGCCGGTTCCGGTCCTTCGAATTCCACCACGAGAGCTTCTTCGCCTTCGGCTCCAGCCGGTTCGGTCTCGTCCAGAGCGGGCTCTTCGACCATGCCGGCTTCCGCTTCCAGCGCCAGCACTTCGGCTTCGGTCATTTCCGCCCCTTCGGTATCCGGTTCGGGCTCCGGCTCAGACTCGGGCTCAGGTTCCGGTTCAGGCTCTTCGATATCCACCGGAGGTTCTTGCAACTCCGGCTCCGAGATGGGCTCGGGTTCGTGCACTGCGGCCGCAACCGGCGCAGGCTCCGCGTCGGGTTCCGCTATGGCCTCTTCGGCCGCGTCTTCCGCTCCCGGCTCCGAGAATTCCACGTCGATATCTTCGACGTCGTCGGACACGTCGGCCGCGGCGCCCGGGGTTTCAGCTTCGTCCGCCCCGGCGGTATATTTGGCCAACGACTCTCCCGGCAGTACCAGGAAGTCTTCGCCCTCACTGGCTGCCAGAGCGGCGCTTGACGCCGCCAACTCGATTTCCGGCCGAGGCGCGGCTTCCGGAATCTGCGCCGCTGGGGGAGCTTCGTGACCGCCTCTGGGTCCGGGCGAATAAAACTTGGAATCCGGCAGCGCCCCGCGCCCTTTACCGCCGCGCCGGCGGCGCCCGCGGCGTCCCCGCGAATCGCGATCGTCGCGGCGCTGGTCGGAATGGCCCTGGTGTGGGGGCGGCGGACCCATCGGGGCCGGCGCGTCGGCGCCCGCCACAGCGGGAGCGGCAGGTTCGGCCGCCGCAACTGCCGGCGCGCCATCGGAAACGATGGACGCGGGCAGAGGCGCAGCTTCCGCAGTGGCGGGCACGGGCTGCCCCGTACGGTCCAACTTCAGGACCTTTTCCTCCACGCCGGTGACGATCTTGTCGTACTCGTCGTTGTCTTCGAAGAAATCGGAGACGTACAGGAAGGCATCGCGCTCCAGGCCTATGTCGACAAATGCCGACTGCATGCCCGGCAACACCCTCGTGACTCTACCTTTATGGATACTGCCCGCCAGCGAGTATTCATTCTCCCGCTGGTGGAAAATTTCAACTACCTGATCGTCTTCGATCATCGCCACTCGTGTTTCGTGGCGATTCGCAGAGATCACTAACTCTTTCGACATCGAATGCCTCCCCGCGGAGCGTGGAGGGCCGGACGGTACAAGGAAGGTGAGCGCCCGATGTCTCGGGTTCCCCGCGTACGGCGGGAACCAACGCGAAACTCGTTTCCATCTCACATGGCCGGGGGTGGAGTAGCTCGCTCATACACCACCCGGCCGGGAACCAACTACTCTTCCTCGGAAAGCGCCCCAAGCGCTACCGGCAGGTCTCCAACAGGCTCCCGAATGAAATCTTCTAATTCACAAATCTTCTGAGGCGGACGTTGTTCACCAGCCCCAGCGCTAAAAAGCTCGTCCAGATACTGGAACCGCCGGAGCTCATAAAGGGCAGCGGAATTCCGGTTACCGGCATCAAACCGGCCACCATCCCCACATTGATCAGGATGTGTGAAAGCAGCAACGCAGCTACCCCCATGCAAATGTACATCCCGGCCCGTTCCGGAGCCGTCTGCGCATTCTGAACTATGCGCATGATCATCACAAAATACAACGCCAAAACAACTACTACGCCAACAAATCCGTGCTCCTCGGCAAAGGCCGAGAAGATAAAATCCCTGTAAGGTACGGGCAGGAAGTGGAGCTGAGCTTGGGTTCCTTTGGTAACTCCCTTGCCAAACATTCCGCCTGACCCGATCGCCGTCTTCGATTGCAGCACCTGGTATCCAGCCCCTTGCGGGTCCTGGTCCGAGTCGAGGAAACTGGTGAGCCTCGCCCTTTGATAATCCTCCAAAAAGCGCAAACTGAGCAAAATCACGAGTACCGCGCCCACCACTGCAATCGCAATATACTTCCAGTGGAGCCCCCCGATGAATACCCCTCCAGCCAATACTGCAACGTAGGTGAGGGCCGTTCCCAAGTCTGGTTGCTTGAAGACCAGGACGGCGGGGATCAACACCAGGCCCGCCAGCTTCAACATCTCCTTAACGTCCAAATCGTCCTTCTTTAAATCCGTCAGGTAGCGGGCTACCAACAATATTATCACCAGCTTTACGAATTCCGATACTTGCAAGTGAATCCCGGTGTGCGGAATCGGAATCCAACGCCGCGAGCCGAAAGCCTGCTGGCCGATGGCCAGTGTCACTACCAGCCCCGTCATTCCGGTGATGTACAGGATCGGCACCTGATGCAACAGAGCATGATAGTCAGAGGGCACTACCAGCGCCATCAGCACCAGTCCCCCCAGGATGTAGAGGATCTGCTTCCACCACGCGCTGTGGGAATCCGTCCCCAGCGTGGCACTGTAAATTTGCAGAATGCCGACTCCGCAGATCAGCAGCACGATGATCAGCAAAGTCCAATCGATGTCGCGAGGGGCTAGCGCGCGGGACATATCAGTTGTGCGACGCTTCCGGCAATCCCAAAGTACTCACTGCGGCAACCCCCGCCGCAACCGTCGTCTTTTGCTGGAGCCATGTCTGGATTCTGGTCTTCTTGTCGAAATAAGCTTTCACCACGTCGCGCACAATCGGCCCGGCAAGATTTCCGTGCACGCCATGCTCGAACAGCGCCACCACCACGATCTCCGGAGCGCGCCGCGGGGCGAACCCGACGAACCAGGCGTTATCCTTCAACTCCGTTTCGTGATTGGCGGCGGCCGCCTTCGCCACGTCCACGGAAGCCAGCTGCGCCGATCCCGTTTTGCCGCAAAATTCCAGTCCCGGAATCACGCTTTGCGCCCCCGTGCCGGCTTCGTTAATCACTCCATACATACCGTCCACGATGTCTTGTACGTGGACCGGATCCAGGGGCCATGTGACGGTCTTCGCGGCCACGGCATCATTCTTCACCACATGAGGAGTATGCCACACGCCGCCTACGGCCAGGCCGCCGATGGCCCGCGCCAGTTGAATAGGCGTAACCCTCAGGTCTCCCTGTCCGATGGCCACCGACGGCGTTTCTCCGGCATACCACTTGCGGTGGTAGGTGTGCAAAACCTGCGCCGGCGAGGGCACGCCGCCCACCGCTTCGCCCGGAAGATCCACGCCCGTGGCGTGGCCGAAGCCCACCATATCGGCATAGAGCGCCATGTTATCGATCCCCGCCTTGTTGCCGATCGTAAAGAAGTAAGTGTCGCAGGAATGCACGATGCCATTATGCAAAGAGAGCGTGCCGTGGCCTTTCTTTTCCCAGCAATGATAGGTGTGGCCGTACAAGTTCACGTAGCCTGGGCAATGCACCGGCGTGTTTTCGTCGATAGTTCCCGTCTCCAGCGCCGCCAGTGCCACGATCGGCTTGAATGTCGACCCCGGAGCGAATTGCGCCTGTATCGCGCGGTTCATCAGCGGATGATCGGGGTTCTGGTTGATGGCGTTCCAGTCGGCGGTCTTGATATGGCCGATAAACTTGTTGGGGTCGAACGTCGGCCGGCTGACCATGGCCAGAATTTCGCCGGTGCGCGGATCGAGCGCCACCACCGCGCCATTCTTCCCGTCCATGGCGATCTCCGCCACCGCCTGCAGGTCCAGGTCGATCGTGAGCTGCAGATCCTTGCCGGGAACGGCCGGCTTCTCGTCCATTTTGAATTCCTGCCGCACCTGCCCGCGGTTGTCGACTTCGACGCGCTGCTGGCCGTCCACTCCAGTCAACGTGTCGTTGTATTCGCGTTCGATGCCGAACTGGCCCACCACGTCGCCCTGCTTATATTTGGCGAAATCGGCGGAATCCAATTCTGTCTGCGTCACTTCACCGGTGTAGCCGATGACGTGAGCCATCATGCCGTCCCGTGGATAGAGACGCGGTTGCGACCTGATGACATCGAGCTCCGGGAAAACGTCGGAATGCGAATTGACGAAGGCCAGATCGGCGGGAGACAGCTCTTCCTTCAGGCGGATGGCCACGTACTTCGGACTTTTGGAATTGCGTCCCACTTTTGTCTGCAAATCGGCCACATTTAAGTCGAGACCTTCGGCGATAGGCTTCAAGTCTTCCGGCTTGAGATTCTCGCGCGTCAGCAGCAGCGCGGACGAGACGTGGTTATCCACGATGATCCGGCCGTCGCGGTCGAGAATGCGCCCCCGGGGAGCATACAGCGGGCGCGCCTTAATGCGGTTCTGTTCCGCCCGTTCTTCATAAATCTCAGGGCTCTGCACCTGCAATCGCCAGAATCCGGAGATGAGGAACAAAAAGATGATTACTGTGGAGTACTGGAAAATGGCGATCTTGCCGGCTGCAAAACGTGTATCGTCATGCAACTGCGGCTGCTCGAGAGGATTCGGATCGGTATTTCGATCGGCCGGAGGTACGATCACAACGATTGAGCGGGACCAGAGCTCTTTTCCTATTCTAGCAGGATACGGAAAAAGCCCAAATAGAATTAGCCGCCGATGAACACGGATGCACACAGATAAAACACAACTGCTTCTTATGTTTTTGCTTTATCCGTGGCCAATTAGTGCGTTTCCGGCGCCGGCGGCCGCAGAAACGATCCCCCCGCCACCACCGTCGACCGCTCCAGCCGCCAGGTCTGCAGCCGCGTCTTCTTATCGAAGTACGACTTCACCACGTCGCGCACGATGGTCGCGGCATATTGTCCCACCCCGCCGTGATCGAACAGCGCCACCACCACGATTTCCGGAGCGCGCCGCGGGGCGAACCCCACGAACCAGGCGTTCTCCTTCAAATTCATGCCGTGACGCGCCGCTTCCGCCTTCGATTTATCCAGCGACGCCAACTGCGCCGTGCCAGTCTTGCCGCACAGTTCGATGCCCGGCAGCATCGCGGGCGCGCCGGTACCGCCTTCGTTCACCACGCCGTACATGGCGTCAATCACACCCTCAACGTGCGCCGGATCGAATTGCGCTTCCGTCTTCCTCGCCGCCACACGTTCATTCCGCACCAGATGAGGACTGCGCCACACGCCGCCCATCGCCAGCCCGCCGATGGCGCGTGCGAGTTGCAGCGGCGTGACGGTCAAAGCACCCTGTCCCACGGCCACCGGAGGGGTATCGCCGGCGAACCACTGTTGGCGCTGCGTGCGAATTTTCTGCGTGGGCGAAGGCACCAGCCCCGCTGCCTCGCCTGGCAAATCCACCCCGGTCGGACGTCCGAACCCCACCATATTGGCGTACTTGGCCAGGTTGTCGATCCCCAGCTTCACGCCCACCGAAAAAAAGAAGACATCGCAGGAGTGCACGATGGCATTGTGCAGCGTGAGCGTGCCGTGCCCCTGCTTCTCCATGCAGTGGTAAGTGTGGTCGTACAGGGTAAGGTACCCGGGACAGTGCACCGCCGTCTGTTCCGTGATGGTTCCCGTCTCCAGCGCGGCCAGCGCCACAATCGGCTTGAAAGTCGATCCCGGCGCCTGCTGCGCCTGAATCGCCCGGTTCAGCATCGGATGATCGGGATTGCCGTTGATAGCGTTCCAATCTCGGGTGCCGATGCGGCCGACGAATTTATTGGGGTCGAAGGTCGGGCGGCTTACCATGGCGAGGATTTCGCCCGTGCGTGGGTCGAGCGCCACCACGGCGCCGTTCTTACCCTCCATGGCCAGTTCGGCCACGGCCTGCAGATCCAGGTCGATGGTCAGGCCGAGATCTTTGCCGGGCATCGCTGGCTTCTCTTCCTCGGCGTGCCGCACCTGTCCGCGGTTGTCCACCTCCACGCGCTGCTGGCCGTCCTCCCCCATCAGCGTGTCGTTGTACTGTCGCTCGACGCCGAATTTCCCGATGACGTCTCCCAGCTTGTACTTGGCGAATTCCGGCGAATCGAGTTCCGCCCCGCTGATTTCGCCGGTGTATCCGATCACATGGGCCATCATGCCATCCTGCGGATACATGCGCGGCTGCGACTGGATGACGTCCAGCTCGGGGAACGCGTCGCGGTGCGCGTTGATGAAGGCGAGATCGGCCGGCGTCAGCTCGTCTTTCAAACGGATGGCTTCATATTTCGGTTCGCGCGCTTTCCGGCGCACCTTCTCCCGCAGATCGTCCAAGTCGAGGTTCAGACCGTCGGCGATCGGCTCCAGGTCTTCCATCTTGAGGTTCTCGCGCGTCAGCAGCAGGGTGGAAGAGACGTGATTATCGACGATCACGCGGCCGTCGCGGTCCAGAATGCGGCCGCGGGCAGCCAGCAGCGGACGCGAGCGGATGCGGTTCTGCTGGGCTTTTTCGGCGTAATAGTCGGGATTCCGGACCTGCAGCGTCCAGAACCCCGAGATCAGGAACAGGAAGATGATGACGGCGGAGTATTGGAAAACCGCGATTCGGCCCGTGGCGAACTGCGTATCGTCGTGCAAACGCAGCGGTTCGCGGAGAAGCGGCTCGGGATTTCGCTCGCCAACAGGAACGATCACAGGATGCGCTGGAACTTGAGTTGAATACCTATATTAGGTGACAGGCGGGCACGGCGCAAATGCCCCGATTCACAATCGATTGACAATCGCCGCAAGGGATGCCATCCTGCCCCTCGAATGTTCGATTCTTTCAGCGCGGTCGCCAAGTACACTCTGCTGGTCGTGGGCGCTCTCTTTCCGATCGTCAATCCGATCGGTAACACCCCTATTTTCCTATCGTTGACTCGCGGGCTGTCGAGCCGGGGGCGCGCCGCGCTGGCCCGTATGATCGCCCTCAACGGGCTGATCCTGATCGTCACCTCGATCTTCATCGGCACTCATATCCTGACGTTTTTCGGCATCTCCCTGCCGGTGGTGCAGGTGGGCGGCGGGCTGATCGTGATTTCCACCGGCTGGACGCTCCTGCGGCAGCCGGACCACGATGGCCCGGACGATGCGGGTCCGAGCAAAGAGTGTAACGAAGCCAATTACTCCCGCCAGGCGTTTTACCCGCTGACCCTTCCTCTCACCGTGGGCCCCGGCACCATTTCGGTGGCCATCGCGGTGGGCGCCAACCGGCCGGAGGGTTCGGAAGGGCATTGGCCGCTGATTGCCGGCATGCTGCTCGGTTCGCTGCTAATTGCCGCCTCGATCTATTGGAGTTATCGATTTGCGGAGACCCTCGGGAGAACCCTGGGGGATTCGGCGATGAACGTAATTATTCGCCTGTCGTCGTTCATTCTGGTGTGCATCGGCGTACAGATTCTCTGGAACGGGGTTAGCGCCCTGCTGCGAACGCTACCGCGGTAGTTTTTCAATCGTTTGCAAGCTTTTTCGGGAACCGCAAGCCGATTTTTGGCTCACAATATAAAAGGTGCATTTTCTAGAAACCCGGATAACACCGGCCGATAAGATTTTAGGAAGTCCAATACCGCCCTTGGGACACAGAACGTGAAAGCCGCACGGTTGAGGAGCAGCCCCGGTCAGAGTGTCTATCTGCTACTGGTATGCGGAGCTTTGGCCTGCGTAGCGGCCAGCATCGTCTTCCTGGCCGGGTTTTCCATGGATGTCCTGTTGGGCGCTCGCAAGTACACCCAGAGCGAAGGGGACTGGTCGAAGGCGCAGAAGGAATCCGTCATTCTGCTCCAGCGGTACGCCGGTTCCGCGTCCGAAGCGGACTTTCAGCAGGCCCGCGAAGCCTTGAGCCTGCCTTTGGCCTTCCGCGAGGTCCGTCTACAAATCACCCGGCAAAAACACGATTCCAATACCCTTGTCCCCGCCCTGGCCGCCGCCGGTATTCCCGTCGGCAACTGGAGCCGCATGCGGCGGCGGTATGGCATATTCGGCAGTGAATCCCATGTGGCCGAGGCGATCCGGTGGTGGAGCGAGGGCGACCGCAACCTGGAAGCGCTTCAGGGCCTGAGCGAGCGCCTGCACACTCAGGTCTCCGCTCCAGTGCGCGACGCCGCGGCCATCCAACAGACGCTGGCGGAAATCTACACCGTTAACGATCGCCTGGCTACCGTGGCTGCCGGTTTTTCGAAAAGCGCGGCGGACGCTGTCTTATGGGTTCAGCGGCTCCTGATCACCATCTTTGCCGTAGTGACCGCCCTGCTTTTGCTCGCGGGGTGGGCTACCTATATCCGGCTGTTCCAGCGTATCGCCGATTCCGAGCACAAATACCGCCATTTGATCGATACCGCCGGCGAGGCCATCTTCATCCTGGACGGGCGAACGGCGGCGATCCTGGACGCGAATCGCAAAGGCGAACAGGTCTTGGGAGGCCCGGTGGAACAGTTTACCGGGACGGTGCTTCCGTTGAGCTGCCTGGAAGGCCGCGAGCAAGGCAAGGTTACGACTGCCGATATCGCCAAACTGATCGGCGCCAAACGGGAAAGCACCTTGCGATCGGCCTCGGGGGCCCTCATCGACGTCGAGTTCAGCGGCAGCGACGTGCACGTTCGCGGGGGCACGCTGATCGAAATTATCCTGCGCGACATTACCGAGCAGAAGAACGCCGCCGAAGCCATGCGGGAGAGCGAAAAGCGTTACCGCCAGCTGTCCGAGGAACTGCGTACGGCCCGCGACGCCGCGCTCGAAGCGAGCCGCGCGAAGAGCGAATTCCTGGCCAATATGAGCCACGAAATCCGCACCCCCATGAACGGAATTATCGGCATGCAGGCGCTGGCGCTCTCGGCGTCCGGCGCGGAAGACCGCACCGGATATTTGGAAGCGGCGCAGAACTCCGCTTATTCGCTGCTGGCTATCCTGAACGATATTCTGGACGTCTCCAAGATCGAAGCCGGCCGCATGGAAATTCATCGCGCGCCGTTTTCCGTGCGCCGCGCTGTAGACGATGTCATGCAATTAGTGCGGCACCGGGCGCACGAAAAAGGGCTGGAGCTGGTCTCGACACTTTCCGAAGCAACGCCCGATGCGTTGCTCGGCGACGTAGTTCGTATTCGCCAGATCCTGACGAACCTGGTCGGCAATGCGGTGAAATTCACGGATAGCGGGCGCGTAGAAATTCGCGTCGATTCCCGGGCGTCCGGACCGGATCAGCTGTTGCTGGACGTCGCCGTGATCGATACCGGCATCGGCATCCGCCCGGAGCACAAGGACGTAATCTTCGAAGCCTTCCGGCAAGCCGACAGCTCGACTACGCGCCAGTTTGGCGGCACCGGACTGGGCCTCACCATCTCCGCGCGCCTGGTGGCGATGATGGGAGGCACAATTTCGGTGGACAGCACCTACGGGCAGGGAAGCGAGTTCCGATTCACGATTCCCTGTAAGCTGGCGCCGCAAAATAGCGTGACTGGTCCTGCGCGGCCCATCGCCGGCCTTCCGGGAGCGCCGCCCAAACGGCTCCGTATATTGCTGGCGGAAGACAACACCGTGAACCAGCGGCTGGCGAAGCGCCTGCTCGAGAAGCGCGGGCACGAAGTGTCGATTGCCGGCGATGGACGGCAGGCCGTGGAGGCCGCTATGCTGGCGCCGCCCTTCGATTTGATTCTGATGGACGTGCAGATGCCCAACATGGACGGACTGGAGGCCACCCGCGCCATTCGCCAGATGGACGATCCGCAACTGCGCTCGGTGCCGATCGTGGCCATGACGGCCTTCGCGATGAAAGTCGACAAGGAGCGCTGCATGGCTGCCGGAATGAACGGCCATCTCGCCAAGCCCATCGATCCGGTGGAACTGAGCGCGACGGTGGAAAGCTACGCCAGCCACGGCGCGCACATAGACCAGACACAAGTATAAGGTGGGCAGGTTATCGGCAGGATACAGTTGCGGTACCGGGCGCAACGTGCTCGTTGCTAGGGCACTTTTTAGGGTAGGCCGACCTCGTCAATTTTGGCTCGTCAGAAGAAATCGTGGGTGCATTCCGGCTCAGGCAGCTTGCCAAGCGAGTGATATAGGGAGAGTTCGAGCACCCGGTAGGTGCGAAGGCCATAGGATTTTCTCAGGGTGACTTTGGCCTTGTTGTTCAAGCCCTCCACGACCCCGCTGGAAATCATTTTTTGCGCCCGGAAGTAATTGAGGATCAGTTCCCGGTGCTGGCGAAGAGATCGAGCGATCATCTTCATGGGCTCGATGCGGGAACGCATGGTTTGACGGCACCACTCGTCGAGAAACTTCCCGGCCCAGGAGGGCGAGCTGTAATCCCAGAGTTGCTAGAATGCTTCCTTGAGAAGGTAGGCCCGGACGGTTTTCAAGTTGTAGCGGAGGAGATCGGGCAGGCGGAAGCGCTGCTCGGCCTTCAGATTCTCTTCCCGCTTGAGTAGGAGCCAGCGCGACTCTTTCAGGAGCGGTGTCCGGCCTTCGCTCGCCATGCGGCGCGATTCTCCGGCGCGGACTTCGTCAAGAGCCTTGTTCATTTTCGCGACGATATGGAACCGGTCGAGAATATGCAGGGCCTCGGAACATTTTTCACGGATGACCTTCAAGTACGGCTCCCACATGTCTGAGCAGATGAAGACGATCTTTGATGTGATTTCCTCGCCCATCGTGGTGAAGAATCCCTGAAAGGATTCGATCGTTCTTTCTTTGCCGATCCAAAGCAAACGGGTCACGCCGAGGTCGATCTGATAAACCAGTGTCAGATACTTGTGCCCTTTGGAGTGCTGGATTTCATCGACGCCGATAGCGTCGATCTGGCCGAGCGTCCGATGTTCCAGACCCCAGGTGACGACATGTTCGACCGCGTCGAAAACCTTGTCCCAGGATGTGCGAAAGGCCTCGGCCGTCTCTTTCCATGACAGCCGCCGCGCCCAACGGGCTAGGAAGAGCATGTAAGCTTTGGTTAATGTGCGTTTGCCGTCGCCCCAGGGAACTTCTTCGACGGTGACAACGCCGCAGCGGCGACAGTCGACCCGACGCATGGTGTACAGGAGGAAGACGAGAAACCCCCATAGGGGAATGAACTCAAAGCGCCGTTCGCCGAGCTGATCGTAACCGGGCGCCGGCAAATGGCGGCGCGAGCAGATTGCGACCGAACCCTTGCGCGGTCGTACGGCCACTTCGATGCTCTTCTTGCCGGCACTGAAGTGGCCTGCTGGTAGACAAAACCCCGGAAACGATGGCAGCGGTTTAAGATCGTGATCAGTTCCATGGCGCGGACGGGAGCGGTAGGCGAAACCTCCACCATAAACCCGTCACGGACGCGGTTCGCCTCTCAGTCTCAACAAGCTGTGGCCTATTTGGGGAGATCACATAAAATGATGAACGAGATCCCTACTACGACCCGGACCGGCGAACGCACTGAACCTTTTCTGATGGTTGGTCAGAAGAAATCGAGGGTGGATTCCGGTTCGGGCAACTTGCCAAGTTTGAGGCGGCCAGAGAGGACGAATCAGCCACCCGAGCTGGTAAGGCGCGTTGGCAAGTCTTTGGGTCCTCAAGATGCGTGGCCATGCATAATTCCGGGGCTCGACCTCGTATATAGTGTATGGTTGCCGTGGTGACGACCTTTTCGCGTGTGGCGGAACCCGAGTCTCAGTGCATCGCGCGTGCACTGCGGCGAAGAGACTCGGAATTCATTGGCCGAATGGTGTCGCGGTATCACTATCGGCTCCTCCGATATCTGGTCTACTGGACATCCAGGCGTGAACTGGCCGAAGACCTCGTTCAGGAAACCTGGTTGCGTGTACTGGAACATGCGGGGAAATATAACGGCCGCCTCAGTTTCGAGCCGTGGTTGTTCTCCATCGCACGAAACCTGGCGATCGATCACCTGCGAAAGCAACAGACGGCAACGCATCGGATGTGCCGGGAGGACGAAGCGGGCGTGGACCTTCCGGCGCCGGATTTCGAATCGCCGTTCTTCGCGGCCGCAAGAAGCGAAGATGCCAAACGAATCGCGGCCGCTTTGGGGGCGCTAGAGCCAATCTACAGGGAAGCCCTTCTCCTGCGTTTCCAGGAAGAACTGTCGCTCGCGGAAATTGCCCAAGTCGCACGCGCTCCCATCTCGACCGTTTCGTCGAGGATTCATCGCGGCCTCTCGATGCTGCAAGCCGCTCTCGGAGGAGGCGCCGATGCCGCTTGAGAACCATGAAAAAGCCCGCTTTCTGCTTCATCGGGCCCTCGTTGAAGGAATTTCGCTGGAGGATCGGCGCTGGCTCGATGCTCACGTCGGACAATGCGCCGAATGTGGCCGGTATGCCGATCTCTCGGCGCGTGCCGTCCGAGCGCTGGATTGGTTCGCGCTTGAACTCGACCCGGCAGCAGCGCTTCGGGTTGAGAACGTAGTCCGCAGCCGTGCCGAGGAGATGAGATCGGCCGAGTCGCATGCAAAAAGCCTTTGGATCGGCACAGCGGTCGCAATATTCCTCACGTTCACGGGATCTGCCGTTACGTGGCGCCCTTTGGCATGGCTGGCCAGTCAATGGAATCTCCCCAGCCGCGTATGGCAGATCGTATTCGCGGCGTTCTGGTTGCTGCCATCCCTTCTACTCGCGTTGCTGCCGCTTTTTCGAAGAAGGCTTCTGGGAGAGGATTCCGATAGCAACGGACAAACTGTATGAGCTGGCGCAGCGGATTCGGTCTCATTCCAGGTCCGGCCAAAATCCTGGCCGCTTTAGCCTTCGTGGTTTTCTTTTTCGGGGTCTTGGAGGAGCATCGGGCGAGCGGCCTCGGGACCTTGATCGGTCTGGCGGGCGGTACGCTTGCCGGCGCTTACTTTCTTCTAGCCGGCTATGTTTACGTAGACGCAGCGCGGCGCGGTATGCCGCCGATTCCCTGGACGGCGCTCGCGGTGCTCATTCCGAACTGCGTTGGCTTCGTGCTCTACTTCGTGTTGCGAAAGCCGACCCTCCATCCGTGTCCCGGTTGCGGGCGCGGAGTTGCACCGGATGCCGCGTTCTGTCCCCGCTGTGGCCAACCGCAAACGAACATGGGACCGCAACCCTCACGGGAAGAATCTTGAAAAATGAGCCGTCGGACCTCGGTGCGCGTACATGAGGCGCAGAAAGGCGAATCTCACATGAAACAGACCGCTATGTTGACCACAGCGTCGCTGCTCACCATTCTATTGATGACGTTTCACATGGCCGGCGACATCCTGTTCAAGATGGCCCCGGCAGGTCTCGTAAATCTGTTGCCGGTATTCATTTTCGTCGTCCAGCTATATGGAACACTGGTGCTCGCCGGAAGGCGGGCGGGATACATCATCATCTTCTTCGGGTCTGCCCTCGGGCTCCTCGTCCCTGTCATTCACATGAAAGGGACGCGGGGTGTTCTCGGTGGCGACATAGGCACCTCGGGCCAAGCTTTCCTTTTCGTGTGGACACTCCTCGCGTTGGGCATCACCGCGACGTTCTCCATCATCCTATCGGCGCGCGCGCTGTTGAGCTTGCCCTGGCGCCGGACTCGCCGCGCGTCAACTGCCGCATAACGCCCGTTGCTGACATTTGCCGGGATCGGCCCTGTCTGACGGAGCGTTTACGGGAGGGAGCAACTGGTTCAAAAGGCAACTGGCTACGAACAGCAAAGAGCTGAAGCCCGCGCAGGTTCGCGGGCTGAGCGAACCGGGCTTCCGCCGCCATTGGAGCGTATCAGTGACCCACAGATTCCTCCGACGAGGGTCAATTTTAGATATATCTGGTTGGCAGAAATTGACGATGCGATTTCCGGGTGTTAGAGCCTAAACTCTGCTTTTGGGACGCGTCAGGACTCAGCATCAGGGCCTCTTTCAAGAACTCTTGCCGAACAGATTCACACAAGCAAGAACGGATTGAACCGCTTGAGGTGTGTTTAAGGTCACAGCCATGCCAGTCTCACGCCGCTTATATCTCCTCGCATTACTTCTAGTAGCCGCCCCAGCCGAACCGGTGATGGCGCAGAGCTTATTCAGTTACTACCGGGCGATCGCCATCGATTCGTGCGCGAGAAACTCGCACGCAGCGACGATGCGCACGCATTGCTGCGACAGATCTTCGAAACCGACATAGACCTCTTTCCGGAACCGGATCGACAGACCCTAACCGTCAGAATACACCACCTCACGCAACGTGCCCATGACGTCGCCATCCGTCACCTGTGCGAAGAACTCAATGCAACAGAAACCGACTTTCCCGGCGCCAACCTCAAGCTGATCTACAAACTCGGCTCTTCTTAATTCCATGAGATCAGGAGTCCAGAGTCTCGACCCAGCAGACTAAAGTCTGCGCCACACCTTACGCCGCCGTCAGCAGTATCGGCGCGCCCTTGGTGATCACTACCGTGTGCTCGAAGTGAGCCGATAAGCTGCGGTCGGCGGTGCGGATGGTCCACTTATCGCTCTGCAGTTCGCCCTCGCTGCTGCCTACCGAGATGATCGGCTCGATGGTGATTACCAGGCCCTCGTGCAGGCGTTCGCGGCAGCGCGGGTCGTAATAATTCGGAACACTCGGCGCTTCATGGATGGTGCGGCCCACTCCATGGCCGCAGAGACTGCGCAGCACGCGGAATCCGCAGCGGTGCGTTTCGCGCTCCACCGCGCGGCCGATATCGTAGACGCGGTTGCCGGCGCGGGCTTCTCTCGCCGCCATATGAAACGCGCTCTCGGCGCAACGCACCAGCGCCGCCGCAGCCGCGCTGGTCTCGCCCACCGCCACCGTGACGGCGGCGTCGGCGAAATAGCCGTCTTTTTCGGCCACCAGGTCGAGCTTCACCAGATCGCCCGTCTGCACCGCACGATCGCCGGGAATGCCGTGGATGGCCTCGTCATTTACGCTGATGCAGAGCGCGCCGGGGAAGCCGTAAACTTTCGGCGGCGCGGACTCCGCCCCGTGGCTCGCCAGCACGCGCGCGCCGATGCGATCCAACTCGCCGGTAGTGATGCCGGGACGGACCGCGGCGGCGGTACGGTCGAGCGCCTCCCGCACAATCAGGCCGATGGCGCGTAGTTTCTCGAAATCGCGGCGATTGCGGATGGACATGAGTCTATTCTAGTAGCCTGGACGTAATCTCGTAACGGAACGCGTCCGCGTCGAGACTGTCCACCCGCCCTTCGGCCGTCTCCGCCTGCGGGTACATCAGGAACGGTACGGCTCTGCCGCTCGATCCCGGCAGCGCCACATCGTGGGCGAAGTTGTACGCCATCCAGTTCATCTCCCACGACCCAAAGAGTCGCGTCCGCGCCTTGCGCACCATCTCGTCATCCGGCTCTTCCAGCATCACTTTGCGCACGTCGGCCGGGTCGACTGGCGTCCATCCGTGTTCGCCGAGGTACACCTCCGCGCGGCAATGCTGCGCCTTGGTGACAACTTCCGACGATGCGCCCAGACTCTTATATCCCAGCTCCGACTTCGCTGTGCGAATGCCGTACACATCGCGCGCCGGTATCCCCGCCGCGCGTGCTAATCCCACGAAAAGCCCGTTCAGATCGGCGCACTTTCCGCCCAGATCCTCGGACTCGAGCATGAACCGGATATCGCCCAGCCCGCAACCGCGCGTCTGGGGATCGCGGTGCGTGTTCTCGACAATCCACTCATAAATGGCGCGAGCCTTATCTGAATCCGTCTCCGCGCCCTCAGTGATCGCCGCGGCCGTCTCCTTCACGATACCGTCGGTGGGCAGATACTTGGTGGCACGCAGGAAATATCGTAACTCCTCGGCGCTCGCCCGCCCACCACCATGCGCGTCCTTCGTCGCCACGCGGCTCACGGCCGTGAGCACGGGCTTCACCCCCGCCGGAAATTCCGCCGCGACGATCGCCAGCCCATCGGCGCTGCTCTCCACTATCTTCGCCGCGCCGCCATCGCACTGAAATGTGTTGGCGATCGTCCTTTGGTACAGAGTGCTCGCGGTGAGCGCGGCCGGAACCCAAACACGCGTCGTCCCCGCAGGCTTCAGCACTTCCACGCGCGTCGTCACTTCGAACGTGCGCCAACCGTCCATCTGCGACTCCTGGGCGAACAGCCGCCCGGCGCCGGACAGCGCCACGCCTGCCCGCACGAAATCCCGCCGATTCATCGCCTACAACTCTGCCAGCGCGCGGTGCACCAGGGAAATGCTGATGGCGCCCTCGCCCACCGCCGACGCCACGCGCTTCACGTTGTTGGCGCGCGCATCGCCCACCGCAAACACGCGCGGCAAGCTGGTCTCCAGCATGTAAGGTCCGCGTTTGAGCGGCCAGTGGGCTTCTTCCAGAGCATTGGAAGTTTCCAGATCGCGGCCGGTGAGTATGAATCCTTTTTCGTCCATGGCCAGGCAGCCGCGCAGCCAATCGGTCCGCGGCGACGCCCCAGTCATCACGAAAACGTGCGCCACGTCGCGCTTCTCGATCTCGCCCGTCTTCCTGTTCCGCCAGGTGACGTGCTCCAGGCATTCATCCCCCTCGAGAGCCGTGATCTCGGTATTCCAATGCATTTCGATTTGCGGATTCTCCGTCAGCCGCTGGATGAGATAGCGCGACATGGTGCTGGCGAGTTCGCCCGACCGCACCAGCATGTGCACCTTGCTGGCATTTTGCGACATGAACACCGCGGCCTGCCCGGCCGAATTGCCGCCCCCCACCACTGCGACCTCCGTGCCGTGGCACAATTGCGATTCGATATGGGTGGCGCCGTAGTAGATGCCCTTGCCCTCGAACTCCGCCAGATTTGCGAGCCCCAGCTTGTTGTATTGCGCTCCCGTGGCAATCACGATGGAACGCGCCACCAGCGTTTCCGCCCCGTCGAGCATCACTTTATATGGCTCGCTATCGCAATCGATCCGCTCCACGGTGCGCGCGATCATCATGTCGGCGCCGAACTTCTGCGCCTGCATGGTGGCGCGCGCCGCCAGTTCCAGCCCCGAAACGCCGGTCGGAAACCCGAGGTAGTTCTCGATCTTCGAACTCGATCCCGCCTGGCCGCCAGGCGCCGTGGTCTCCACCATCAGCACATTCAGCCCTTCGGACGCGGCGTAAACGGCCGCCGCCAGACCCGCCGGGCCCGCCCCCACGATGATCAGGTCGCGCAGTTGCACCTTGTCGATGCTGCTGTTGAACCCCAGACATGCCGCCAGGTACTGAATCGACGGATTGCGCATCACGCCGCGGGTATTGCAGATCACCACCGGCACTTCCGACGCTTTCACGTTGAAGCGGTCGAGCAGAGTCTGCGCGTCGCGGTCGTCGTCCAGATCGACGTACGTGTACGGGTGGCCGTTCCGGCTCAGGAATTCGCGCAGATTCAGCGTTCCGGCGGAATGGTGCGAGCCGAGCAGCACCAGGTTGCCCAGCCCCATATTTACCAGCGCGAGCCGCCGCAGAATAAAGGCGCGCAGCAGGATCTCGCTCAGCTCCGCGTCCCTGGCCACCAAAGTCCGCAGCGCGTCCCCGCTCAGTTCGAGGAACTCCCCCGGCTCGGTGACGCGCCCCAGTACCAGGCAGCGCTGGCCCGAGATCATGGTGATCTCGCCGGTAAACTGGCCGGGGCCGTGCTTCGCCACCGTGCGCTCGCCGCCATCGAGATCGGGCTGCACGATTTCCATGCCGCCGGAGAGCAGCACGAAAAACGGAATGTCGGTCTGGCCGGGTTGGAAGAGAATGTCGCCGCGATCGACCTTGCGCACATGGCCGCAGGTCCGAATGCGGTCGATCTGCGCGGCGGTCAAAAACGGAAACGCCTGAGTGCGGGCGTCCAAAGCGCTGGGAGGAGCCATGGATCCATTCTCGCATTGCTCCCGCGCCACGCCTTACACTGTACAGGAGGAGCACAGTTCATGGCCACGCAGAGTTATGAAAATCACACCCAGCTTGTCACCGGCTTCCACAAAGTTCTTTTGCCCGTCATATTTCTCACCTTCATCGGCTCGGTCGTGAACCTGGTCGAGTCCTGGGGAGACCATCAGCGCATGTACAGCGCGTCGCTGATCGTGGTGCTGACGGTTTGTCTGTTCCTTACCGCGGGATACGCCCGCACTTTCTCGCTGAAAGCGCAGGATCGTGCCATTCGCGCGGAGGAGAATCTGCGCCATCTCGCTATGACGGGAAAGCTGCTCGACCCGCGGTTGACGGTCAAGCAGATCGTCGGTCTGCGCTTCGCGTCGGACGATGAATTCGTCGCCTTGGCGCGCAAAGCCGCCGAGGATGGCATGCCGCAAAAGGCAATCAAGCAAGCCGTGAAAAAATGGCGGGCGGATACGTATCGGGTTTGAAGGCGCACGCTCACGCACGCTGCTCGGTAACGCGCGTTCTCGCCGAGCCGCGCACGTTCATACCGATCCGCGGCACGTTCTTGCTGAGTAACACGCGTTGTTACCGAGCCGCGACCGTGAGGGAGCGATCCCCGTCATTGTTCTGTATGCTTCGCTGCGGTAAAATCCCAGCGATGACGTGCCGCAGACTCTCGCCCTTATTGGTCGCTGCGCTGGCGCTTTCCCAGACCGCGCAGACCCCTTTGCCGAATGCCGAATTGAAGGACCCGGACGGGCAGAAGATCCAGTTCCGTTTTCAAACCCTGCCCGACAGTGTGCAAATTTACACTTGCAAACCCGCCGGCCAGAGCTTCGCATGGTCCGGCCCCGACCCCGACGCCGTTATGGTCGATTCCGCGCACAAGTTGACCGTGCACCATTACAAAGGACCGGCCTGGGAAGCCACTGACGGCAGCATCGTGCGCAGCGAGGGCCCTCTCGCCAAGCACTTTCTGCCCGCCAACTCGAGCGCCGTTCATTGGCTGGAACTGCCGGCCAAGGACGGGGCCGCGCAGTTCGCCAAAGTGACATTCATTCACCGCATCGACACTTCCGGGGGGCTCCCGCCCTCCGCCAAGCCCTGCGATGCGCAGCACGCCGGCGATCGGGAGCGCGTCAACTACTCCGCCACGTACCTCTTCTACGCCCCCAAATAACGGCGCCCCGAACGAACTGGCCGGGCTGTCGCCCGGCGGGGCAAGCTAATAAAGCATACCCCACGTGGGACACGCCTCAGCTTGTCCAAGCGAGCGAAGCTCGGCCAGGGCTGCGGGCCATGGAGTCGTCTTCACTAGCTGGCATGGGCCACGATTTTGGGCTCGTTTTTGGCCGCTTTGGGGTCTGGCCGGGTGATATCGATGCTGCCCTTGAAGTAGGCGCCGTCGTCGATGCTAATGCCCGCGCTCTTGATATTGCCGATCAGGCTTCCTTGCTCGCGGATGGCAATCTTCCCGGTAACTTCCACGTTGCCGTGGACGCTGCCGAAGATCACCACCTCACGCGCTTTGATATTGGCCCGCACCTTGCCGTTCGGGCCGACGGTGAGCAGGCTCTCCGATTCCATCACGCCCTCGACATCGCCATCCACCAGCAGCTCTTCGCGCGTATGAATCTCCCCCTTTATGCGCATCGAAGCGCCGATCGACGCAGTGGCCGCCGCCGGGGATGGCGCCGCGGTCCGGGCCGGCGACTGGACGGGCGTGGGCCCTTGGGGCGGCGCGTACTGAGGCGCGCTGCCGCGATTGGTCTCCGGGTAATGCGTTGTTGCCGGTTCGTCTTTGCCTTTACTCCACACGGTAGTCTCCTGATTGTTTTTTGTTGCTGCGGGAATTGGACCCGAGATTCGTGCATTCCGAGTGCCAACCCTATTCTATTGAAATGAGTAATGCCGAGGAGCCCGCTCCGGTAAGTTTTACCGGGCCATGCGTACAAAATAGCGGACCGCACAACTCAATTTCCGCAGGCGCCGCTCTCCTGGACTGGAACTCCCATAGATATCCAGTCACGTATGCGGGCTCCGAACTCCTGAGTCGAGCTACATGAACCCTTCAGGTCGGTAACCCGACCTGGACAAGCTGAAGCATGTCCCACAAAAGACCGCTCTGCGTTCAGATGTGGGGCATGCTTCAGCTTGTCCAAGCGAGCGGAGCTCGCTCTGACCCTTCGGGCCATGATGCACTCACTTGTGCCGAATCTCCACCCGGGTAACCAGAGTGGAAGCCGGTTTCTCCGATCCACTCACGACGTAGACGGCATGCTCGGGCGCTTTCTTAGGCGCCGGTTGCGGCGCCGCATTCGCCGGCGGAGTGCTCACCGGTTCGCTATTCACCACGGCCCGGTATGATAGTTCCCGCGTGCCGAACTGTTGGGCAACATGGTCCACAGCGAGATTCGTTTTTCCGCCGGGGTTCTTGATGCTTTCCGTCAGCTCATCGATATCGCGCAGGTTCCGCGATAACACCACGAACAACGTCTCCGCGCCCGGCGGATCCTCAATTTCGAAGCAGCTATGCTTCGGCATTCGCAACACCTGGCCGGGATCGATGCGATTGTTTTCCTGCGGGGCGTCCTTCGACGGGAATAGCGGGTCCCAGTCGCCGCTCGATTCCTTCACCATCACATAGAGGTAGCCGGACCGGTTGGACTCGATATTGACGGCCACGCAGTCCCCCTTGCGGAAGTTGCGCTCCGGATCGGTGGGCTGTCCGCCATCACCGCTCTTGCCGACCAGCAGCAGCGTATAACGAAGTCCCAGGTTCAAGGCTCCAGTGGAGGGCGCCGGTACAACCGCCTTCGTGCTCTTGGCGGGCGTGGGGGCCTTGGCAGCCGGTGGCGGCAAGGTATCTTTGGGAGCCGTCCCGGAGTAGAACAGCTCGCGCGCGCCGCTCGCCGGCTGGTGCGGCTGTTCCTGCGCCACGCAATAGTTCGTCGAAAGAATCGTCGCCACACACAACAGGTATCGCATCGCACACTCCAATCCAATCTATTATGCGCCATGCGGGGAAGGTTGGCACACGCGTGCCAATTGGTTCTCCCATGTGCGTGCATATGCACCCTTGGTGGGGTGGACGCCAGCGGGGGTGCCCCCATGGGGTGCCCCCTGGGCCCGGCCCGACCCCCTGGTCGGCCTCTTCGAGTTCGCGAGCGCCGGAGTCCGCTGCAGACGCGTGACGAGTGCGCCCCGTTCGCCGGTAACTTCCCGGCATTCGCCGATTGGCCGGCCGTTTTTCATACTCTAAAGTCTTAATCTGGGGACATGAAGGCCGCTATCCGTCGCCAGAATCGCGCAGCCTGTCGGCCAGATTGCCGGTTCGTCGCGAATCCACTGTGCATAGATCGCGCTTCTGGCAATATGAAACCGTTGTAATCGGGAGCCATATGTTTCGATATCTGCCCCTGGTGTTAAAGAATTCGTGGCGCAACAAGCGCCGCACCGTTCTCACGATCGTCAGCATCGGAATTTCGATGTGCCTGCTGGGCGTGATGATCGCCATGTTTCACGCCTTCTACCTCAGCAATCCGTCACCCGAGCAGGCCCTGCGGCTGGTGACGCGCAACCGTGTGTCATTTACGGTATTCATCCCGCTTTCCTACCGCGACCAGATCGAGCACGTGCCGGGTGTGCGCGCGGTCAGCGTCGCCAACTGGTTCGGCGGTGTATATAAGGATGACCGCGACCCTAAGAATAACTTCGCGCGCTTTGCTGTGGAGCCGGAAAAGCTCTTCCGCATCTTCGGGGAATTCCGCATGCCCGAAGATCAGCAGAAAGCGTTCCAGCGCGACCGCACCGCCTGCATCGTCGGCCGCGACCTGGCGAATCAGTTCCACTTCCAGGTGGGCGACCGCATCCATGTTACCGGCAGCATTTTTCCCGGTGACTATGAGTTCACCATCCGCGGCATCTTCGACAGCCCGCGCAATAGCGAAATCATGTACTTCAATACCGAGTACATGGAACAGTCGTTGCCGGAACCGCGCCGCGGCAACGTCATCATGTATAACGTCCTGATCGACGACCCCTCCCACGCGGCGCGCATCGGCAAAGCCATCGACGCGGTTTTCGCCAACTCCACCGCGCAAACCAAAACCGAAACCGCCCAAGCTTTCAACGTAGCCTTCCTGGCGCTGCTGGGTAACATCAAGATGTTCCTCATCGGCATTTCCGCGGCGGTCATGTTTACGGTCCTGCTGGTCTCCGCCAACACCATGGCGATGTCGGCGCGGGAACGCGTGCGCGAAGTCGGCATTCTCAAAACGCTGGGCTTCACTCCCGGGAGCATTCTGGGAATGATTCTGGCGGAAGCTACCGCCATCTCCATTGCCGGCGGGACCATCGGTTACCTGATTTCCACGCTGTTGCTGCGTTTGGTGATGAAGAGCCCCTTCGGCGGATATATGCCGCCGATGCCGCCCTTCCAGATGCCGGTGGCGCTGGCCTGCGTGTTCACCGCGGCCGCCATTGGAGTGATGAGTTCTCTCGTACCGGCGGTGGGCGCCTCGCGCACCGCCATCGTCGACGCATTGCGTTGCACGGACTAACCCTATGTCCATTCCATTCGCTTACAATCTGCGGAACCTGGTGGTGCGCAAGACCACCACAATCATGACGGCACTGGGCATCGCGCTCACCGTGGCGGTGCTGCTGGCCATTCTGGCGCTGGTGAACGGATTGCGCACCACGCTGTCAATCTCCGGCGATCCTCTGCACGTGTTGGTGCTGCGCAAGGGATCGGACTCCGAACTGGTGAGCGTGTTCCTGCGCTCGCAGTTCCAGGACCTGAAATTCAAATCGGGAATCGCCATGGGCCGCGACGGACAGCCGCTGGCTTCCTTGGAGGTGGTCACCATCATGATTCTCGACGGCGCGGACGACGCCAGCAGCTCCAATCTTACTGTCCGCGGACTTCCTCCCGCGGGAATCGAAATGCGGCGAAACGTGCATCTGGTTGGCGGGCGCTGGTTCCGGCAGGGGCAGCGCGAGGTGGTGGTGGGCAAGTCGATCGCGGACCGCTTCGCGGCGGGGCAGATCGGCAAGAAGGTGCACTTCGGGCGCGGGGACTGGGAGATCGTGGGTGTATTCGATGCTTCCGGGGGCGCGCAAGGCAGCGAAGTTTGGGGCGATCTCTTCCAGGTGAGCTCCGACTTGCAGCGCGTGGATGCGGTAAGTTCCGGCCTGGTGACGGCTACCGACCCGGCCGCCGCCCGGGCGCTCGTTGCCAGCCTGAACGACGATCAGCGCCTGGGAGTGAAGGCCATGCTCGAACAGGAATATTACGACCAGCAGACCAGCTCGGCGAAACCGATCGAGAGCGTGGGCATCATAGTGGCCATCATCATGGCGATCGGCAGCAGCTTCGCCGCCATGAATACCATGTACGCGGCGGTGGCCCGGCGGTCGAGGGAGATCGGCACGCTGCGGGTATTGGGATTTTCCAAGGGCAGCATTCTATCCAGCTTTCTGCTGGAGTCGGCGCTGCTCTCGGCGCTCGGAGGCATGCTGGGATGTGTGCTGGCGCTGCCGCTGAACGGGGTCGCGACTTCTATCGGCAACTCCACCTTCTCGGAAACATCTTTTGCATTCCACGTGACTCCGCAAATCATGCTGACGGGAGTTATTTTCGCGGTGGTGTTGGGCAGTGTGGGCGGACTCTTCCCCGCCCGCATGGCATCGCGGAAACAGATATTGACGTCGCTACGGGAGGGATGAAATGTGTGGGACATGCTTCAGCTTGTCCGGCGAGCGAAGCTCGCCAAGGAGAGTTGCATGGCAGGTGAATTGAAAGATCTGCAAATCGACCGTAGCAAGCGCCGGACCGGCGCTTCGAAGTGGGCCACAGCCTGGATTCTGGCGGGTGTGTTCGTGCTGGTGGCGCTGGGCGCGTGGGAGTTGGTGGCGCCCAGACTCAACGCGGCGCTCCTGGTGGAAGTGCAGCGCGCCTCCACGATTTCCGCCGCCAGCGCGCCCAACGGTGTGGTGCTCAACGCCACCGGATATATCGTGGCGGCGCACGAAATCGAACTGGCCGCCAAAGTGGTCGGCAAAGTCAAATGGATCGGCGTCGACAAAGGCGATCGCGTGAAGGAAGGCCAGGTGCTGGTCCGGCTGGAGGACGACGAGTATCAGGCCACCATGCAACAGGCGCACGGCCAGTTGATCAGCCTGCAGGCCAAGCTCGACGAGGCCAATCACGGTTCGCGTCCCGAAGAGATCGCGCAGGCGCTGGCCAATCTGAATTCCGCCAAGGCCGACCTGGAGAACGCCCGCGTAAGTCTCGATCGCGCGCGTAACACCGTGCGCGAGAGTCTGGGCTCCCAGCAGTCGCTCGACGACGCGCAGGGCCGCTACGATTCCGCGGTCCACAAGGTCAACTCCCTCCAGAAGACGTATGAGCTGGTGAAGATCGGACCGCGGCAGGAGGAAATCGATTCGCTGCGCGGGCAGGTGGAGCAGGCTAAGGGTGCGGTGGCTTACGCCGAAACGAATCTCGACAACACCATCATTCGCGCGCCGGTGACGGGCACCATCCTGGAACGCGCCGTGGAGAAGGGCGAATTCGTCACCACCAGCTTCGTGGGCGACAAGGGCGCTAAGGGATACGTGGTTTCCATGGCCGATCTCAACGACCTGGAGGTGGAACTCGACATCAGCCAGAACGATTTCGCCAAGCTCCACTCTGCCCAACACGGAATCATTACCACCGACGCGTTTCCAGATTTGAAATATGCCGGCTTCATCAAGGAGATTTCGCCCGAGGCTAACCGGCAGAAGGCCACCGTGCAGATCAAAGTAAAGGTGGAAAAGCCGGACGATCACCTGCGGCCCGAAATGAACGCCAGTGTGGCGTTTCTTTCCGACGAGAAGCGCGCGCCGGCCGGAAGCGAGCCGGTGAAGCCGGTGGTGATGGTGCCGGCGACAGCAGTTCACGAGGGGGCCGTCTTTGTAGTGCTCGACGGCCGGGCGGTGCGCCGGGCGGTAAAGACGGGAGCGGTTAGCAATCGGAGCGTGCGCATCGAGGAGGGGCTCATCGGGGGCGAAGATGTGATTGTCAGTGCTCCCGCGGGCTTGAAAGATGGCGACAAGGTAAAGACGAAGGCATAACACCATGAGCGAAACGATTATCGAAACCCAGAAACTCAGTAAGGAGTTCGTGCGCGACGAATTCCACGTAGTGGCGCTGAAGGACGTGACACTGACCATCGAAAAGGGCGAATTCGTGGTGCTGATGGGCCCGTCGGGCTCCGGCAAATCGACGCTGCTGCACCTCATCGCGGCGATGGATCGCCCCAGTTCCGGGAGCTTGCAGGTGCTCGGCCACGCGCTGGCCGATATGAGCGACCGCGAAATCGCCCATTGGCGCAACGAGCACATCGGCTTCATCTTCCAGCAGTTCAACCTGATTCCCGTGTTGACGGCGCTGGAGAATGTCGAGCTGCCGCTCAAGCTCACCAATCTCAATAAGGCCGAGATGCGCGCGCACGCCATTACGGCGCTCAAGCTGGTCGGGCTGGAGGATCGCCTGGATCACCTGCCGCGCCAGCTATCCGGCGGACAGGAGCAGCGCGTGGCCATTGCGCGCGCCATTGTCACCGACCCGGCGATCATTCTCGCCGACGAGCCCACCGGAAACCTGGATGCCGCCTCCGCGCAGGAAGTGCGCACCATCTTGCGGCGCTTGAACAAGGAATTCGGCAAGACCATCGTGATGGTGACCCACGACCCGGCGGCGGCGCACGACGCCACCGTACTGCATCATCTGGAAAAGGGACAGCTGACAGAGGTGGCGATGCCGGTGTGACGTAGATGGAGAGAGATAGCTCGCCGTAAGTGGCCGCGGTGAAGGCGGACTCGCGGAAGGAGCGTCGAAAACCGGCATGGGGATTTGGCCGCAAGCCTGGGCCTCGTCGCGGGCCTTGCGCTTATAGGGCATCGCGGGCAATTCGGAGAGCTCGTTATCGGCCAAGACCAGCGTTTCGAGCTCGGTGTCCTCCCATACCGGGTCGGGCACCCGGCCCGAGTCGATTCTTCCACAGGTTCAAATGCGGTCGATTTGGTGGCGGCGTCACGGTTTGGGCAGCGGACGGCGCGGCAGCATTTCGGGGCGGTTGGCGGCGTCGTAGACCAGGCTGGCGATCACGGCGGAGGCCTGCATCAGATCGGCGGGCACGGCGTGATCCCAGGTGTCCATATCGGAGTGATGGGTGATGCTGCCGTAATCCAGAGGGTCCTGGATGAATTGGAATCCCGGCAGTCCGACGGCGGCGAAGCTGAGATGATCGGTGCCGCCGGTATCGCGGATGGAAACGGTGGTTACGCCGAGATCGCGGAAGGGAGCGAGCCACGCTTCGAAAATAGGCCGCACGGCGCCGTTACCCTGTAAATACTCTCCACGAATTTTGCCGCTGCCGTTATCGAGATTGAAGTATACCGAGAGCTTGGCGTGCTCGGCGGTAACGCGCATGGTGCCGGGGTCGGCAAAGTGCTCCTTCACATAAGCGCGCGAACCGAACAGGCCCTCCTCTTCCCCGCTCCACAAGCCGATGCGAACCGTGCGGTCGAGCTTCAGACCGAGCGACTTGAGGATGCGCATCGCTTCGATCATGACGGCGCTGCCGGCGCCGTTATCGGTGGCGCCGGTGCCCGAGTGCCAGGAGTCGAAGTGGGCGCCGATCATGACAACTTCATCTTTCTTGGCGCCGCCGGGGATTTCGCCGACGATGTTCATTCCGTCGACGTCACGGTCGGCGGTGGCGGCCTTCAGGTTCAGGCGCACGCGCGCGGTTTCCTGGTGCTGGAGAAGGCGCGCGATGCGGTTGTACTGCTCGGCGGTGATGACGAACGTAGGTGGCGGGGGCGTAGCGGAGGCTTTGAATCCGCCGGCGGCTTCGGCCATCAGCAGACCTTGGTGGGCGCGATCGTCTTCCTGCAGGATGCCGGCGGCGCCCTCTTTGACGAACATTTCGGCGCGGTCGGCGACCGCCTGGTCGTAGAGGTCGTAAACCTGGTCCATCAGGTTGTCGGAGAGGCTGTTGAAGAAAGCTCCCAGGCGGGTGGGATCGTCCGGCCACTCGACATCGTCTAGCTTCCGGGCGGTAAGTTTGGGCGACGGCGTGGGGGCCTCGGACATCTCGGCGAGCTGGGCCGCGGTATAGCGCGTGAATTGCGGATTGGTCTGCTCGGCCGGCGCCTTGGGATCGCTGATCAGGACGATCTTGCCGCGCAATTTTCCGGTCCACTTGGCACGATAGGCATCGAGAGCTTGCTTGAATTTCGCCGGGCCATCGCGGAAGGAGGCGCGGAGCGGGGCCAGCACCAGGTCGCCAGTGACGGGTCCGTTGGTGGAGGCGCTCCAGGCGAGCGGCACGGCGGTGAGCTGCGAGTAGCTCGGCTGAAGCAATTCCACGGAAGATTGTTCCAGCGTCCAGGGGCGTCCGAACGGACCCCATTTTTCAGTGTGGACCTTATCGAGCCCATAAGAGTTGAGCTCCGAGACGGCCCAGCGGGCGGCGTCTTCGAATCCAGGCGATCCGGTGAGGCGGGGACCGTGAACGTCGCTGATCTGCCGCAGGATCTCCATGACTTTGGAATGATCGAAGGCTTCGGTCTGAATACGATCGACGACGCCGAGGTCGACGGGTTCCTGGGCGGCGACAGGGAGGGCCAGGAGGAGCAGCAGGGCGAACTTTCTCATTCTGGAAGTATACAGCGGGAGGAGGCAGGACGAGGTCCGGAACAGGAACGAGAGGGTGAACGGCCGCAACGGGGGAAGGAACTCTAGTGGGCAAGCTGGAAGTTATCGACCTGGACCTCGAGGAGGTGATTGATGCGGATGCCGTAGATGCCGTCGGTCTTGGCTAGCGCGCCGGTTTTAGGCTCGGTGTGCACGACCGTCCCGTTGACTACGAAATCCACTTTGTCGGCTCGCACGCGGACTTCGAGGGCGTTGGTGGATTTGCCGGTATCGTCGGGCTTCTTCACCGCGTCGCTGGGAGTCTTGGGGGCGACGACGGCGGTGGCATCGCCGGTGCGGCTCTTGATCAGCCAGGTGCCATTCTGGGCGACGACAAAGTAGAGGTACGACTGGTCGGCGCCTTCGAGCCCGCTGCCGCCGAACACCAGCCCGTAGTAATTGGTGTGGCCGCTGGGCTTCATCAGCGTGAACGTGCCTTTGAGGGTGTAAGTGCCGGCCGCGGTATTGGCGGGGTTGTAATAAACGGCGGCTTGCGGGTTGGTGCAGTGGAAGCCGGCGCCTTCGGTGACGAATTTGATGTTGCCCGGGGCGTCGGGATCGGAGGCGGAGGTGCTGCGGTCAACCCGCATTTTCCAGCCAGCGGGGGACTGGGCGATGAGCGGGGCGACGAGCACGACTAGGGCGAAGGTAGCTTGACGGAGCATGTGGAGATTATAGCTCGCGGGCGGCAAGAGTATTCACCGCGGAGCCTTCTGAGCTGTTGTGTCAAGAGTTTTTCTCCGAAAGTTTGCTGAAGCCGGCAACGTTGTGCCACTCAAGGCTGGTGACAGATGCGAGACCAGGCCCAAGAAGGGCGC
>Ga0182018_10001124_pt1 | contig 31880 bp, 34 predicted proteins | sample 812P2MmetaG_FD_120490 | JGI IMG/M metagenome (GOLD analysis project Ga0182018, IMG submission 120490) | Permafrost microbial communities from Stordalen Mire, Sweden - 812P2M metaG | ecosystem: Environmental > Terrestrial > Soil > Wetlands > Permafrost | place: Sweden: Stordalen | collected...
CTCACGATGAAGCAGTTACGGTCGGCTACAGGACGGAAACAGGTCTCCCTGAAGGGGACTTTCACCTCTCTGATGTGATACGCTCGTGGACGCACGGTGGCCCGGACAAGCCGGGCCATGACGTATTTGGAGCATTTCGCTCCGGCCCGAGCTTATCCTGATGCCTATGGGGCTTGGCCCGGCCATCCACGACTTTACTGACCGCGCCCAAAACGTGGATGGCCGCCACAAGGGCGGCCATGACGAGATGCGGCGATCGAATCCGCTCGGGCACCGCTCAACCAGGCTTGGTCGGGCCTTTGCTGGTGCTCTTGGTCAGCGGCAGCGGGACATAGCGCACCCCGTCCTGCCCCTGGATCAGCATCAACACTGATTTCCGATCCTGTGCCCGTTGCGCCTCGACCTTCTTCATCACGTCGTCGGGGGACGCGACCTCGGCCTGCTGCACCTCGACGATCACGTCACCGGGCTTCAGGCCACGCTCAGCCGCCACGCCACCGTCGGTCACATCCGTGATCACGACACCCTTTTGGTCGGGGCCGATCTGAAACCGATCCTTCAGCTCGGACGTCATCGGCGCGACCTTCATGCCGAGTCCGGCCAGATCGCGCGATGGCGACGGCGCGTCGGGGGCTTTCTTACCGACGTCGGCCGAGGCCAGTTTCTCCTCACTCGGCTTCTCGTCCAAAACCGCGTCGACCGAGACTTCCTTGCCGTCGCGCCAGAGCACGACCTGCACGTGCTTGCCGACATCCGTCTCGGCGACGATGCGCGGCAACGCGTGCATATCCTTCACCTCCTGACCATCGAACTTCAGGATGATGTCACCGCCCTTGATCTTGCTCTTTTCCGCCGGGCCGCCGTCGGTCACGCCGGCCACCATCGCGCCGGATGAGTCCTTCAGCCCGACGCTATCGGCGATCTCCGGCGTCACCTGCTGGATCCGCACGCCCAACCAACCGCGGCGCGGGTGGCCGAAGTCCTTCAACTGCATGACGATGGTCTTCGCCATGTTCGCCGGGATCGAGAACCCGATGCCAATCGAACCACCCGACGGCGAGTAAATCGCCGTGTTGATGCCGATGACCTTGCCATCCATGTTGAACAACGGTCCGCCCGAGTTGCCGCGGTTGATCGCGGCATCGGTCTGGATGAAGTCGTCGTATGGTCCTTGCCTGATGTCGCGGCTGCGAGCCGACACGATGCCGGCGGTCACGGTGCCGCCAAGCCCGAACGGATTGCCGATCGCCAGCACCCAGTCGCCGACCCGGGCCGTGTCGGAATCACCAAACTCCACCGTTGGCAGGGGCTTGTCGGATTTCACCCGCAGCAATGCCAGATCGCCGGTTTCGTCCCGTCCCACCAGTTCGGCCTTCAGCGTGGTGTTGTCCTGCAGCGTGACCGAGATCTCATCGGCGCCGTCGATCACGTGGTTATTGGTGACGACAAGGCCCGAGGCATCGATGATAAAGCCGGACCCGAGACTTTGCGCCTTGTGTTGAACCGGCGCCTCACCGTGCTGACCGGGATGGCCGCGGTTCAGAAAGTCCTTGAAAAACTGCTCGAACGGCGACCCCGGCGGAAACATCGGAATGTCCGGACCGTTCTGCGGATTGTTCGAGGCGTGAACGTTCTGGGTCGAGGACACGTTCACCACCGCCGGCAGCAATTTCGCCGCGAGGTCCGCGAAGCTGTCGGGAGTGCCGCGCGCCATCGCGACATCGGGCCGGATCGACGCGGTCACCGGCAAGGTCAGCGCGAGGCACAGCCCGAGCGTGGCGGCCCAATGGGGTCGCGGACTTTGGGGTCTCGGACTTAGGGTGCGGGAGGGAAGGCGCATGGTCTCGTGTTCCTGGCGGGGTCTCGGCATGAGGCGGGGTTATCAGTGGCTGGCTGGCGTTGGCGGGCCATGTAGATAACGCAGGTAGTCGTTGTCCGGGGTCAGAACAAGGCGAGCGTTACCGGTGTCGAAGACGTCACGATAGCCTTGCAGGGTCCGCCAGATCGAGAAAAACTCCTCATCCCGGCCAAAAGATTTCGCGAAGATGCCGGTCGCCTCGGCCTCACCGTCACCACGGGTCTTTTCGGCGGTCGCTTTGGCTTCAGCCAGGATCACGGTGCGTTCCCGCTCGGCCTCGGCGCGGATTTTCGCCGACGCTTCGGCACCCTCGGCGCGGGCCTGCGCGGCGATCCGTTGCCGTTCCGATTGCATCCGCGACAAGATCGCCTGGGTGTTTTCCGGCGGCAGGTCGGCGCGGCGGATACGCACATCCTCGATCGAGACGCCGAAGTTCGTCATCCCGGTATTCACCAGTTGCTTGATCGAGGCCATGATCCGCTCGCGATCCGCCGACAGCACGTCAAGCAGCGTGTTGCGGCCCAGTACCTGACGCAATGAGGCGGTGACGATCGAGTTCAGCCTGGCGCGAATCCCTTCCGGGTCCGGACCGATCGCCTGATAGAACCGCAGCGGATTGGTGATCCGGAACACGGTGAAGCTATCGACGATCAGCCGGCGCTGATCGCCGAGGATGACTTCTTCGCCGGGCAGTTCGACGGCGAGCAGCCGTTTGTCGAAGCTGATCACGGACTGGATCAGCGGCACTTTCACATACAGACCGGGATCGTCGATCGATCGCACGACCTCGCCGAACTGCACGACGAGAACGCGCTCGGTTTGTTCGACGGTGAACAGGCTGGCCTGGATCAGCCAGACCAGCACCACGGCCAATGCGATAAGGGGGAGCGTGAGGCGGTTCATCGGCCGGTCGCTCCTGGCTGGGTTTGTCCCGGCGGCGTTTGCCCAGGTTGCGGTGGTACTGGCGGTCGCGCCGCCGGGGGATTATCGCCACCAGGGGTGTTCAGCGGCAGGAATGGCACGAGGCCTTTCAACTTATCATCCACGACCAGCGTGTGGGCATGAGCGAGCACGGATTGCATCGCATCCAGATACATCCGTCGCAGAGTGATGTCCTTCGCCTGCTGGTAAGCCGCGTAAACCGCGTCGAAGCGCTGCGATTGTCCGGTCGCTTCGGCGATCGTGGCTTGCTTCACGCCCTGCGCCTCGGCGACGAGCCGCGCCGCCTCGCCGCGAGCCCGCGGCACGATGTCATTGTGATACGACTCGGCCTCGTTACGCATGCGTTCAGCATCCGTATTGGCCCGCTGCACGTCGCGAAAACTCTCGACCACGGCCGCCGGGGGGTCGACTTTCTGCAACTGAACCTGGGTGATTTCGATGCCGACATTATAGTTGTCGAGGATCTCCTGCGTCTGATGCATCACGTCGCTTTCGATCTGCGCGCGCAACTGCGTCAGGGCCGGCTGAATTGGCGTGCGTCCGATCACTTCCCGCATCGAACTTTCCGCCACGCCGAACACCAGGTCGCCCGGCCGGCGGGCATTGAACAGGAACTTCGAGGCATCGTTGGGACGGATGCGCCAGAACACCACGAAGTCGATGTCGATGATGTTTTCGTCTCCGGTCAGCATCAGGCTTTCCGCCAGCACGTCCCGCCCGGACGTATCGGTGCCGCCCTCGACGCGCCCGCTCGCGCTGGAGCGAAAGCCAATCTCGGTCCGGTTGATACGGGTCACGGCGGGCCGCTCGACCTCTTCGACCGGCCACGGGATGTGCCAGTGCAGACCCGGTGGCGTCCAATACTTATAAGCGCCGAACCGCAGCACGATGCCCTGCTCGTCTGGTTGCACACGGTAAAAGCCGCTGGCGAACCACAAGGCGACGACGACGGCGAGCAGGATCGTCAGCCCGCCAAAGCCCATGCCGCGTCCGCCGGGCAAAATGTTGCGGATGAACGCCTGCACCTGGCGGATCAGGCCATCGATGTCGGGCAACGGTCCATTCGGGCCGAACGGACCGCCGGGCCGCCGGCCTCGGTTGCCGCCGTCATCGCCACCGCCACCGCCGCCCCAGGGTCCATTCGGCGGCGGGCCATCGCCACCACCGCCTTGCCCTCCTCCACCAGACGCACCGCCCCCTTGATTGCCGCCAGGGTTACCCCATGGGCCTTCGCCGCTGTTATTCCATGACATCTTGTGGTTGGTACTCCCGCGGGTCGCCGGACCATTGGCGTGCCGGTTGTCATACGCCATATCTCATCCAGGCACACCAGTTATCGGCCATCGACCGATCGGAAGAGGTTTACCAGGCAAATGGCCATTCCGTCCACAGACGCATTGCGCGCGGCGTTACGCTCGATCAAGGATCCGGCCACAGGCGAGGATATCGTCTCCGCCGGGCTGGTCGAGGGGATCGCGTTACGCGAGGGCCTCGTGCAGGTCAGCCTGCTGACCGACCGCGCCCACGCCGCGGCGATGGAGCCCGTGCGGCGAGCCGTCGAGGCGCTGCTGTCGGCGCAGCCCGGGGTGGCCAACGCGACCGCGGTTCTGACCGCGCATAAAGGCCCGCCGCCGGCGTCAACCGCCGGCACGCGGCAAGGCAATCCGCCGCCCCAGGGACATGCTCCCCAGGGACATGTTCCCCGGGGTCATGCTCCCCAGGGATCTCCCCAGGGACATACTCATGGTCCGGCGCCAGGCGGGAAAGCGCCGTTGTTGCTGCCGGATGTGAAAGCAATCGTCGCGGTCGCGTCGGGCAAAGGCGGTGTCGGCAAGTCGACCGTCGCGGTCAATCTCGCGGTCTCCCTGGCCAGACAGGGCCATCGCGTCGGATTACTTGACGCGGACATTTACGGCCCCAGTTTGCCGCGCATGCTTGGCGTGCATCGCAAACCCGAGGTTCGCGACGACAAGATGATCCCGATCCAGGCCTGGGGCCTGTCCTGCATGTCGATCGGTTTTCTGGTGGACGAGGAAACTCCAATGATCTGGCGCGGTCCGATGGTCATGGGCGCGCTGGAGCAAATGATGGGCCAGGTCAGTTGGGGCGCGCTGGACGTGTTGGTCGTCGACATGCCGCCCGGCACCGGCGACGCGCAACTGACCATGGCGCAACGCGTGTCGCTGACCGGTGCGGTGATCGTTTCGACGCCGCAGGACATCGCGTTGCTGGACGCGCGGCGCGGTGTGAAAATGTTTGAGAAGACTCGCGTCCCGGTGCTCGGTCTCGTGGAAAACATGAGCTTTTTCTGTTGTCCGAATTGCGGCCATCGCACCGATATTTTCGGTCACGGCGGCGCTCGCGCCGAGGCCGCTCAACTGGGCATTGAGTTTCTCGGCGAGATTCCGTTGTTGCTGGACATTCGCACAGCGTCGGACGCGGGAACGCCGATCGCCGCTGAACAGCCGGACAGTGAGGCGGCGATTGCCTATGCGGCGCTGGCGCGGTCGGTATGGGAGAAAGTGTCGAAGCCCGCGGCGGCCGGGCCTCGAATTGTAGTTGAATGAATGAGAATACCGGCGGTTGCACGAAATGGACGTGATTGCGTCCGATCGCGATTTATCGCGTCAAATTCACGATTGTTTCGCACAAAGCAGCGGAATGATGCTTGTATTGTAGGAGCTTCCGCTTTATTCGGATTTGTCGCGCCGCGTCATGGGAGCCGTCGATGCTCACTACGCTTGCATTTGGCTCCGTTCTCTGTGGTGTCCTGCTCGCGGCGGCGGGGGATCGTTTCGCCATCAAACCACTTGTGGCGCGGCGGCTCGCTGGGCCCGTGTTCGTTCTGGGCTTCGTTCTGCTGGGAGTGGCGCTCAGCCACTGGCGGTTTGAGTAATAGGAGCGGACCGCGGAAAATCCACATTTACGGCCCCTGGCACGCAGAGTCGTTGAAGCAGGACACACCACGTCGTCATGGGCCGGCCTGACCGGCCCATCGGCATCTACACGATGGCGAGAGCGATGGCCCGGTTAATCCCCCGGCCAGGTCGGGGGAGGGCCATGACGATGTTGCGATAAGGCGACTCAAGCTTCATTGATTGTGGACACCGGATAAGATCGAGAATCAACCCAGAACCATACAGCATTGTTATTATATAGGATGCCGCGCGGACGCCATGCGCATCCTCCCGAACACCGTCAGGTAGTACAGTGATATGCGACGCATCACTCTTACGCGAGGCAGGTCATGGAAATCGACTCCGCCACCACCATTTTCGGCCTGATCGATGTGCAGCCCACGTTCATGCCGGGCGGCGGCCTCGCGGTTCCCGGCGGCGACAGCATCGTTCCGGTCATTAACCAACTGTCGCGAAAATTCGATCATGCCTTCGCGACGCAGGACTGGCACAAGCCCAACCATCTCTCCTTCGCCAGCGCGCATCCGGGCCGCGATCCGTATGAAACGATCGAACTGGCCTATGGCACGCAAATCCTGTGGCCCGATCATGGCATCGCCGGCAGCCAGGAGGCGATGATCCATCCGGACATCGATCAGACCCGGATCGAGCTCATCATTCGCAAAGGGTGCCGGGTCGAACTCGACAGCTATTCCGCGTTCTTCGAAAACGACCATGTCACCGCGACCGGTCTGGATGGCTGGCTGCGTCAGCGCGGGTTCCGCCAGTTGTTCCTGTGCGGCCTCGCCACCGATTTCTGCGTCGCCTGGTCGGCCGAGGACGCGGCCCGCCTCGGCTACGAGGTGGTCATCGTCGAGGATGCCTGCCGGGCCATCGCTCTCCCGGTCGCCGGCGACCGGACAACCATGGACGAGGCCCGTGATCGCCTCGCCACCCTTGGCGTACAATTCATCACAAGCCAGCACCTTGCCGGTTGAACGCCGGGCGTGGTCAAAACGCGGCGGCGCGGCGGAATCCGGCCGCGAGGAGCAGGCCGCGATGGCGATGAAGACCGCTGCGATACGCTTACCGGGCGGTCCGTGGCCGCCCATCGCGCCCGCCGAAATTGACCCGGTTATCGGCAGGCTCCCGGGTGCCAACAGGCGATGAGTCTCTGGCTCGTCACCGGCGGCGCGGGGTTCATCGGCTCGCATCTTTGCGACGCACTGGTCGCGCGCGGCGATTCCGTGCGCGTGCTGGACGACCTGTCCACCGGCCATCGCACCAACCTGCCCGCCGGTGTCGACCTGATTGTTGGCGGCATCGCCGATCCGGAGACCGCGTTGAATGCCACGAAAGGCATCGACGGTTGCTTCCACCTCGCCGCCATCGCGTCGGTCGAGCGCGGGATGCATGACTGGCTCGGCACGCATCGCGTCAACCTGACTGGCACGATCGCGATGTTCGACGCGATCCGGCGGCATGGGACGAAGGTTCCCGTGGTCTATGCCTCGTCGGCGGCCGTTTATGGCGATTGCCAGACGATTCCGATCCCGGAAACGGCGGAGTGCCGGCCACTGTCAGCCTATGGCGCCGACAAGCGCGGCTGCGAGCTGCACGCGGTCACCGCGACCCACGTGCACGGCATTCCGACGGTGGGATTGCGTTTCTTCAACGTTTACGGACCGAGACAGGACCCGAAGTCACCCTACTCCGGCGTGATCTCGATCTTTTGCGAACGTATCCGGAATGGGATGCCGATCGATGTACTGGGCGACGGCGCGCAGACCCGCGACTTCGTCCATGTCTCCGACGTCGTCGCCGCTTTGCTGGCGGGCATGCGGCTGAGCCCCGAGGCCGCGATCGTGTTGAACGTCTGCACCGGTCAGGCAACCTCGATTCTGGATCTGGCGCAGGTCATTGGCGAGGTCTCCCGGAAGAATCCTGACGTGCGGCACGGGCGGCCCAGAGCTGGCGAGATCAGGGATTCTCTGGGCGATCCGGCGGAGATGCGGCGCATCCTGGGTCTGGGCTCCATGGTTGGATTGCGTGACGGACTGTCGACCGTGCTCTCGCATGCCGACGCACCGCGATAGGATCACCGGACCGTGCTGAGAGGGCTCCTGCTGGCGGTGGCGCTGCCGCCGGTCTGCTTCCTGTATCTGACAATCTTCGGGTTATTGGTCGCGCGGCGGCATCGCCGGAGCGGCGGTGTGCTGACCTGCATCGGCCTGGTTTGCCTGACGATGTTCGCGCTGCCAGTGGTGGGCGCATCCATGATCATCGCATTGGAAACCAACCTTCCAGTGGCCCCCGCACCTGACGCCATGCCTCAGGCCATCGTTATTCTGGGCGGGGATTTGTCACGCGTGGCGGGTGAACCCTTCGCCTTGCCGGGGTTGTTGACCCTGGACCGGCTGCGCGCGGGAGCCGCTTTGCAGCGCCGGACCGGTCTACCGATCCTGGTAACAGGTGGGATCATACAAGAGGACCGGCCGGCGATCGCCACCATCATGGCCAACAGCCTGCGCGACGATTTTCACGTGCCGGTCACCTGGGTCGAGGACGGCTCCGCCGACACCTGGGAGAATGCCGGGTTCAGCGCGGAAATCCTGAGGAAGCAAGGTATTCATTCGGTTTATGTGGTGACCCAGGGCTGGCACATGCGGCGCGCGTTGTTGGCGTTCCGGCACACGGGCCTGACCGTGACGGCGGCACCCACATCGCTGGACGCGCCGCTCGATTTCATATTGTGGGATTTCGTGCCGCGCGCGTCCGCGTGGGGGCTGAGTTATTACGCATTGCATGAGTGGATCGGCTGTGCGTGGTATGAGTTCCGCTGAACTGAACTTGCACGTGGAGGCGTTCGAAAGCCTGGATGCGTTGCCGGCCAACGCGGCGCCACTGTTCGCGAGTTCCTCCACGTTCTTTTCGTCCCGCGTCTGGTGGGAGACCGTGCTGGCACACGCGATCCCGCCTCGCGCCACGCCTTTGTTGTTGCTGGTTCAGGATAATGACGGACCGCTGGCGTTGTTTCCCATGTTGCTGGACCCGGAGGGCGGCGGCTTCCGTGCCCTGACAACGCCCTACACCTGTCTTTACGAGCCGCTTGTCGCGCCGAGAGACCATGCACCGGTTTTCGTGAGTTTCGCACGATACTGCCGAGCGTTCCCAACAACGCGGCTGGATGCGTTGGATGAGTCGTGTGAGGCAGACATCGCGGCCGGCGGAAAGCAAGCTGGTCTTTCGGTTGCCAGTTTCGACCATTTCGGCAACTGGTACGAGCAGGTCTCTGGCCTCGACTGGGCTTCGTGGCTTGAACGGCGTCCAGGCGCCTTACGCGAAACGATCCGGAGGCGTGCCAAACGAGCGGATCGCCTTGCCGGCGCCACGTTCCGGCTGTTTGGCGATCTGGCCGATCTGGAGACCGGGATCGCCGCATTCGAAACGGTTTACGCTCGCAGTTGGAAGGATCCGGAACCGTATCCATCGTTCAATCCGGCGCAGATCCGCGCCGCCGCCGTGCTGGGGGTGGCTCGGTTGGGGATTTGGTGGATCGGCGACACGCCCGCCGCGGCACAATTCTGGATCGTGGAACACCGCCGCGCGATGGTCCTGAAGCTGGCGCATGACGAGGCGTTCAAGGCGCACTCACCCGGGACCGTGCTGACCGCCTGGATGATCCGCCATATGCTCGAGCGGGAGCATGTGACGGAACTGGATTTCGGCCGTGGGGACGATCCCTATAAGCAAGGCTGGGTGGCCGATCGACGGCAGCGCGTCGGCGTGATGCTGATCAATCCGCGACAGCCCGCCGGAATGATCGCACTTGCCCGTCATGCGATGGGGCGAATCAAGGCACGGCTTCGCCTGCGCGGTTGAGCGTGGCATGGTCGAGCGGCGCGCCAACGGGAGATCAGGCCATGCCAGGAGCATTGCAACATTTGTTGGTCCTCGACCTGACCAGCCATTTGTCGGGGCCGTATTGCACGATGCTGCTGGCGGACCATGGCGCCGAGGTGATCAAGGTCGAGGCACCGTCCGGCGACCCCGCCCGCGCCATGCCGCCATTCGTGAATGGCGAGAGCGCGCCGTTCATGACCTGGAACCGGAACAAACGCTCGGTCGTCATGGATCTGAAGCAGGACGCGGACCGGAACGCTCTGTTTGAGCTGATCGATCGTGCCGATGTGCTGGTGGAGAATTACCGGCCCGGAGTACTGCGCCGGCTGGGACTGGGGTGGGAGTTGCTGCATGAGCGCAATCCGCGCCTGGTCCTGGCGTCGATTTCAGGGTTTGGGCAGACCGGCCCGTATAGCAATCGGGGCGGCTTCGATCTGATCACTCAGGCGATGTCCGGATTGATGAGCACGAATGGTCCGGCCGATGGCGATCCGTTTCGCTTGCCGATCGCGATTTCCGATGTCACCGCCGGCATGTTTCTGGCGTTCGGGGTGCTGGCGGCGATTGAGGCTCGGCATCGCACCGGTAAGGGTCAGCACGTGGAAACCTCACTGCTGGAGGCCGCGACTTCGCTTGCCGTCTATGAGTCGGCGCATTACTTCGCCACCGGAACGCGACCGGAACGGATTGGCCAGGCGCATCGGGGGAGTTCGCCGTACCAGTGTTTCGCGACCGCGGATGGGCACATCACGCTCGGCGCTTCGCAACAGCACTTCTACGTGAAGCTGTGCGAGATCGTTGGTCTGCCGGAGCTGGCCGCCGATCCGAGATTTCGAACCATCGCCGATCGCGTGGCACATAACGATGAACTCGTCGCGCTGCTGGCCGAGAAACTGCGTCAACTCCCGTCGGGCCATTGGCTCGCGGAGTTGGAGGCGGCGGGAATTCCGGCTGGTCCGGTCATGCACTACGACGAGGTGTTCACCGACCCGCACATTCTCGCACGCGGAATGGTCGAGCGGACGGAACATCCGGTAACCGGAACGTTCCACACGTTGGGCGTCACGGTGAAGCTGTCAGACACGCCGGGCTCGGTGCGGTTGCCCGCGCCACGATTGGGTGAGCATACGGCGGAGATTGTTGGGATGCGAGGCAACGCGGCCGACTGACGCCAGAGCGGTTTCCGATCTGGAATAGGCACCGTCATGGCCCGGCTTGTCCGGGCCACCTGATCCAACGTCGTGCGACGAGAGGTGGCCCGGACAAGCTGGGCCATGACGAACCACGTTGAAAGCCAGCATCAGGCTTCCGTCAGATCCAACGCGTATGTGGCGGTACAGCGATTCGCCTGAAATGCTCTCGCTTCCGCCGCGGGCATCGGACGGCCGAGGAGAAACCCCTGCACCTCCGGGCATCCCTGACTCCGCAACAGATCGAGTTGCTGGTCTGTCTCCATGCCCTCGGCGGTAACCTCCAATCGCAGGCGCTTTGCCATGGTCAGGATACTCTCGATGATCGCCCTGGTCGCGGGATCATGTTCCTGGGCCTGGACGAACGACTGATCAATTTTAATTCGATCGAACGGGAACCGGCGTAGGTAACTAATACTAGAATAACCAGTACCAAAGTCGTCCAGCGCGATATTCAGCCCACGATCATGCAGAACCTTCAATGTCGCGAGCGCCTGAGCTTCGTCCGCGATGAGCACGCCTTCGGTGATTTCCAGTTCCAGCCGTTCCGCCGGAAGGCCGGTTTCGCGAAGCACATCGCCAATGACATCGACGAGGTTGTTTGACAGAAACTGCACCGGGGACAAATTCACCGCGATACGGCCATCGGGCAGGCTGGCCGCGAACGCACATGCATCCCTCAGCACCGCGGTCCCCAGTTCAGCGATCAGACCGTGTTGTTCAGCGATGGGAATGAACCGCGCGGGTGAAATATACCCTCGTTCCGGATGGCGCCACCGCGCCAGCGCCTCAAACCCGGTAATCCGCAGGTTCTGGGTTTCGAATCGAGGCTGGAACCAAACTTCAATCTGGCGATTGGCGATCGCATTCCGGAGGTCGCGCTCAATGAGACTATTTTCACGCAGGCTCCGATCCATCTCGGGATCAAACCGCACCACGAGACCGCGACCACGCGCCTTGGCCTGATACATCGCCGTATCCGCGTGTCTTATGAGTTCAACCGCGGTCGTTCCGTCCGCGGGATGGAATGCCAACCCGAGACTCGCGGACAAACGAAACGGGGTCCCATCGATCTCGATTGGTTCGGCCATCGCACTCACGATGGTCTGGGCCACGGTTTCCGTGCTCTCAGGCGACTGGCCATCGGTCCACACGACCGCGAATTCATCGCCACCGGTTCGCGCCAACAGACCACTGTTTCCCACCAGGCCTTGCAGGCGCCGGCTCACCTCGCGCAACAACCTGTCGCCGGCCTCATGGCCCAGTGTGTCGTTGACCATCTTAAATCCATCCAGGTCGAGACATATCAGGCCGAACTCGCCGGTGTGGGACCGCGGCAGCAATTCCGTGAGCCGCTCATTCAACAACGCTCGGTTAGCGAGGCCGGTCAAAGAATCATGATGAGCCATGTGGCGGATGCGCGCATCGGCGATCCGCCGTTCGGTGACATCGGTGAATGTGCGCACCTGCCCACCACCCGACAGGCTTTGACTGAGGATTTCGATGATTCGTCCGCTTCTGTGCACTGTGCCAAGGTTGGGTCCGCCTGGTTCGCTGTCTTCAGCCTGGATCAGCAGGCCGAGGCGGCCGGCTTCCCCTCGTCGCGCGACCCGATGGGGATCGAGCAAGACCGGTGGCAAGCCCAGCAACTCGATGGCACGGTGATTGACCACCGGTATTCGGCCATCCGCGTCGGTCATCACGATCCCTTGGCTCATGTTATCCAACGTCAGCAACAGGGCTTCACGAGACGCCGCCGAGCGCAACCTCTGCTGGATCCAGACCACCCCGAAACACAAAATGAAGAGCGTCGCCGCGCCGCCGATCTCGATCGCCTGATTGCGTATTGGCCAATATTGCCGAAACACCCGTGCGTCACTGTATCCAACCAGGACCACCAGATTGTACTGGTCCAGACGGCGAAAACTAATGATTCGCGTCTTTTCGTCCCAGGGCGCGGCCGCGGTCAGAGTTCCCTCGGGCAACGTCAGCGCGGGCGCGAATACCGGCACCTTGCTAATATCCGAGCCCAGAAGGTCGGGTTTCGACGGCCCGAACCCTCGGATCACACCATCGAGACCTACCAGCATGACAAAACCATCGCCGATCCCGGATGCCTCATAGAAATGCGACAGATCCTCGCAGCTCACCGAATCGACCCCAACGCCGGCGAAGTGTCCGTCGCGATCCAGAAGTTTACGAGAATACTGCACGGAACATTGATCTGATAAGCGACCGATGACTGGCTTGCTGATGAAAAGCGAGTCGCGTTCTGGATCAAGATGCACGCGAAAATGCTCACGGTCGGCGATTGAGATTTGCTGACCATGCAACGGTAGGGGGCCCTGCGTGGCCTGTTTGGCCACCCCGGCGCCATTGGTGATCACGATCTGCAAGGTCAAATGATCGGGGGAGGATTGCGTTCGCGCCCATTCCATCAGGTCAAACGCGTCCCCCTTTTCCGCGAAACTGGCACGCAACGCGAGCAACTCGCGATCCAGGACCGTGCTGATCCGCTCACTGCTTTCCGCGAAAGCACGAGCCAGCGTGACGGTCTCCCGCCGGGCGGATTCGACAGCGGCGACATTCGCCTGCCATAGCGTGAACGCCACCGCGGCCCAGATTACCGCGACACAGGCCAGGATCGCCAGCAACTCGGGCGCAAGGTGCAGCATACGGCGCCATCGCTGCTCACCCCGCAGACGTGCGACTCCGCTGATCGTTCCGACCGTGCCATCCATCCTGGCTCTCACGTCGTTGCAGAGCCATAGTGTCGGCGCAAATGGTAAACTAACTGTTAACGTTGACCGGACGTTTCAGACCGAACGATCGACCGGTCGCAACGCGCTGAACCGTCATCCCCGGGCTCGACCCGGGGATCAATCGCGGCACGGTGCTGGTACTGATCCCCGGGTCAAGCCCGGGGATGACGAGTCAGTCGTTCGGTCAATTGGTGTCAGACCCGTTCAAGGATCGACAGTCCGCGATTGCGATCGATCAGATAGATCAGGCCTCGATGATCGACGTAAACGTCATTGCTGCAAACACGCTGCGCGCCCGGCGGAACATCCGGCATCCACCAGGCGGCCTGCTTCATCGAAAGCGGATTGCTGATATCGATAATCCGCAGGCCACTGGCGAACCACGCCGCTGGCACCTCATTGCCCACGATCGTTTCGACCGGTTGATGGCACGCCGTCATCAGCGGCGAGACGACCCCGACCAACTCTGGCAACTGAAACGTGCTGACCGGGATTGGGTTGGTCTCGTCGGTGATGTTTACCATCCAGACCATCGCCGGCAACTCCGGCGACAGTTTGGGATCCAATGGCTGAACGTGCTCATCCGCGACCAGCATCCACTTATGACCGGCGATCGGCACGTCGATGGGCACCAGGCTGTGGGTCGGCCAGCCGAATGGCGGACTCCAATCGATCGTCGAGATCGTGCGCGGTTTGCTCATGTCGCTGATGTCGAGGATCACGCCGCCGCCATACCAATAACTGACATACAAGCGGTCGCCGCGCCGGATCGGGTGATGACAGCGATGGTTGCGGCCTTTCCAGCTCGGCGTTTCACCGCCGGCGGTCCATTGTCCGGGCATCCACCAGCGGCCGACCTCCTCCGGCTTGTCCGGCGTCGCGAAGTCGAGGATCATCACGATGGTGCCGACATAACCTTCCTGCTCGGCGGAGATGTACGCGTAGCGGCCATCGAAGGTGAACCGGTGCACGCCGGTGCCGGCGCATTTCCAATGGTGAATGTCGCGCGGGCTGTCCGGCTTGCTGACGTCGAACACGCGGAGCCCAACAAAGTCGGCGTTCGGCATGTCACCGCGCGTCCGCTCCCGGTTCACCAGCATGATGTCGTTGGCGACGCGCACCTTGTGCGAATGCAAACCCGGCGGAATATCGACCGAGGCGGTGATCTTCGGGTGTTTCGGGTCCGACACATCGACGACCGAGGTTCCGTGCGGCGCGTCCATGTGACCGATGTAGGCTCGGTCGCCATCCAGAACGACCTGCCCGCCACCCGCGCAGTCCAGCCACGCGACTTCTCGCACGCCTTCGCCATGGGCCATCGCACACCTCCCGTGAGGTGTCCTTACCGGCGGAACACCATCAGCATGGCGGTGATAATGATCCCCACGACCCAGCCAAGCAACAGACCGCTGTCGAAGCCGAAAACGAGCACGGCGATCAGCACCGCGACCAGGCTGATTCCGGCCCAGATGCCCCAGGCGAACCATTTCGACTCAGGACTGTCCTCGGGCTGGATTTCGCCGCCGTTATATCTGTCCATGCTCATGTCCGCCCCATGTTCATGTCCCCCTGGGCCGTTGCCGCCAACACGTTCGAGCCGAGACCGGACGTGGACAGACCGGGCGGCAGGAGTCATCATCACCGCCATGCGTTACATACTGCTCTCACTGCTGCTGATTCTGACGGGCTGTGGTGCAAATCCGGCCTCGCTTGGGCTAACCGGTGGTGCTTCCGTGGCGGAGCCGCCATCCGATCCTGGCGCAACGCAAACCGGCATTCCCGGGGCACCACAAACCGGGACCCAGTACGCGCCGAGCATGCCGGCGAATACCGGGGCGGGTAAGTTCTGGGGCTATAACTGAGGCGCGCCAGCCTGGATTCAACGCGCTCAGACCGTCATCCCCTCATCACCGTCATCCCCCGGCTCGTCCGGGGGACCTCACGCGGCACCATGCTTTCGTAGGTCCCCCGGACGAGCCGGGGGATGACGGTGATGAGGGGGCGACGGCGCCCCCTTTTCGGGCACGCCGTCACCAACTCCGGATCAGGCGGACAGCGCCTGAGGCTCCGTGCGCAGCCGCTTGACCAGCAGCTTGTTCAACGCGTGCACGTAGGCGCGGGCCGAGGCGACGATGGTGTCGGTGTCCGCTCCCTGACCGTCCACCATCTTGCCGTTCTCCTCCAGCCGGACCGTGGTTTTTGCCTGCGCGTCGGTGCCCTCGGTCACCGCGCCGATGGAAAACAGCACGAGATTCGCCGTATGCGGGAAAATCGTCTGGATCGCCTTGAACGTGGCATCGACCGGGCCATCGCCGGTGGCTGAACCGGAGGTGACCACGCCGTCGACTTCCAGTTCCATCTCGGCGCGTGGCTCGCGTTTCGACCCCGAATGCACGTCCAGCGAAACGAACTTGATACGCTCGTGATCGCGCATCACCTCGTCGTCGACCAGAGCCACGATGTCGTCGTCGAACACGACCTTCTTGCGGTCGGCGAGGTCCTTGAACCGGCGGAACGCATCGTTCAACTGATTGTCGCCGATCTTGTAACCAAGCGTGTTCAGCTTGTCGCGGAACGCGGCACGGCCGGAGTGTTTCCCCAATACCAGACTGTTCTTCGCCCAACCGACGCTTTCCGGAGTCATGATCTCATAGGTCGCGGCGTTCTTCAGCACACCATCCTGGTGGATCCCGGCCTCATGCGCGAAGGCATTGCGGCCGACGATCGCTTTGTTCGGCTGCACATCGAAACCGGTGATCGCCGCGAGCAACTTCGACATCCGCAGCAGATGCGTGGTCTGGATATTGTTCTGGTAAGGGAATGCATCGGGGCGCGTGCGGATCGCCATCACGATCTCTTCCAGTGAGGCATTGCCGGCACGCTCGCCAATGCCATTGATCGTGGACTCGATCTGCCGTGCACCGGCGCGCACCGCGGCCAGCGTGTTGGCGACGCCCATGCCCAAATCGTTGTGGTTGTGGGTGGAGAGGATGACGGTGTCGATGTTAGGGACTTTCTCCCGAATCTGGGTGTACATCCGCTCCATGTCGTCGGGCATGGCATAGCCAACCGTGTCGGGCAGGTTGATCGTGGTGGCGCCGGCCTTGATCGCGGCCTCACAGCAACGCGCCAGGAAATCGATGTCGCTGCGGGTCGCGTCCTCGGCCGACCATTCGACGTCGTCGGCGTGATTGCGGGCGAGTTTCACGGATTCGACGGTGGCGGCGATTACCTCGTCGGGGGTCAGGCGCAGCTTGTACTTCATGTGCAGATCGCTGGTGGCGATCACGATATGGATGCGCTTCCGTTTCGCGCTTTTCAGTGCGTTCGCGGACGCCATCACATCCTGGGCGCCGGCCCGGGACAGGCTGGCGAGCACCGGGCTATCGGCGCGCTGACCGATTGTTTCGGCGATGGTTTTGACGCTCTCGAAGTCGCCGGGCGAGGCGATGGCGAAACCGGCCTCCAGGACGTCGACGCCAAGCTCGGTCAGAGCCTCGGCCATGCGGATCTTCTCGTTCAGGTTCATCGAGAAGCCGGGCGATTGCTCGCCGTCGCGCAGGGTGGTGTCGAAGATGATGACCCGGCCGTCTTCCAGCTTGCCGAAGCTGGGGTGATTGATGGGCATTGGCTGTCTCCTTGAATGCGGTCACACGACTTGCCTCAGGTTCCCCTGAGCGAAGCCGGCGTCATCGACCCGGCGAAGCGCTCAGGGGCGAGTAAGTCGAAGAAGGAGGAGGGCCGGCAGGCGCGGCAGCGCACACGCGGAAACGTGAGCGGTCAGGGTGCCCAAGGGGGCGATGTTGCGCGCGGCGCGGGTCATGTCGGATGGCTATACTGGCGGAGACCGGCCGGTGCAAGCGTGGAGTCGGCGAGGAGTCGGCGAGGTGGTGTCTCAGTTTGAATTTCTCACATTGTAGACCACCGGCCGGTTCGACTTCTCGGCCCGCGCATCGATCAACGCCACGATATCATCCATGCTCCAAAGCGTCTTGCTGATCCCAGCGGCCATCGCCGGGGTGCATTTCAGCGTCTTGTGGATACGGACGAAGTTGTAGAACACATAGAACAGCGCCAGCGCGTCGCAATGGCTTTCGACCTTCTTGGAGAAGGCGTTCGTCAACCTGGTGAACCGTCTCATGCTCATACGCATCGTTAGTTCAACGTAGGACGTGCTGACGTGCTTCGGATCGGGGCGGCCTTCAACGCCGCATTGCTGGATACCGATGCACTCGCCGGGACTGTAGCGTCCCAGAGCGCCAACCGGTTCGCCGTAGGCTTTGATCAACATGCCGCAATCAATGTCAGCACCGAACGCGCCCTCAAACGCTTCCAGATATGGGGCGTGGCCATCGGTCGTGAGTTGGACACCGGGTAGCGAGACGCGAGGCCACGTCCTGCATGAAGTCGTTTGCGTATCGCGTCCCGGTCGCCAACCGACCACGTCACCATCAGCTTCGTGTCGGCGTCGATCGCAGTCCACGTCCAACAGTCGCCAGCACCATCAGGGGCGGCCTTCGCGCCCGCGACATTCTTTTGCTTGCTGCAAACGAAACTCCAGATTTCATCCCACTGAATGCGCCTGGACTTCACGTTGCGGACGGTCTCGTCATGGAATGCCTCACAGGCAGCGCCCGCGTCCGCCACGCGGGAGATCGAACGCATGGACGATCCCTCGCAGAGCATGGAGAGGATTTGGACACGCTTGGCATGGGGCAGCTTGTTCATGCCGCATTTGTGCTGCTGCCTATTCCTATTCAATAATAGCAAGCATTATTTTCATAACGCTCCCGCCGCAGTGAAATAAGCTTTGATCTTCTTTGTCGATCGATTTGAGATAGCGATACCGGCTCTTATTTTTTCAACGAACTCATCCGATGCGTCCTCCTTTATCAAAAATGCGAAATCGCGGACTTGCTTAATGATATCATCATGAGAAAGAACCACGGCCTTTGAGTACATAACGAAGCTCAGATGCTTAATAAACGGATGATCTCCAGGATGTAGGAGACAAGCAGGATCATAATACTCTCCTGGCTCTACCGAGCTTATAGACAGCAGAAGGTGACAGTCGGCAGGGCATTTGTTAGTTACTATTACAAAAAGATGCTTGGCGTCTTCTCGTGGACCTGACGGAATTAAAAAGCATTTCCCTTTAGAAGGGATATAACTCATCTGATCTTGGACAAAACTGCGGCAATTCTCTTGCTTTCCATTATTCCTCGTTCCAATTCTTCGGGCCGAGCCTTGCTTAAAAACTTAAAAACTCTGGCATACGGGATTGGTAACGAGGAACCGTCAGGGTCTTCCCATTCCGGGCAATTGTCATGAGTGTATTTTACAAGCGCCCACCTATCCATGTGACCAAATCTGTCCCACGTCTGAGTTAGCACTTCGAGATCAGCATCACTTAGCTCATCAAGAGCATCCACCGACAACGCGTTGTTGGCTAAACCAACTTTGTGATCAGCGCGGCCCGAAATGAATTCATCCCAACCGTCAGCGCCCTCGTTTACACATTCGTAGGTGCGCGAGTCCACGGGACCTAATCTCATGGAGACAAATCTATCCATTAACATGGGCTCGTCATAATTGCCCATGAAAGCTCGATCCGCCAAATAAATGAGCTTGATCAACTTGACGACATTGATCAGACCGCCTTCCCGCATCGTGAAAAATGCGGCAACCTGCCCCGCCTTTCGAGGGTTATACCCGAAGTTTGACTGAGTCATGACCACCTCGCGGCTGCGGCCTTCCTGGCGATCTCCCGGCGTTGCTCAGAAGTCAATTTCGTGGCGCGTGCTAAAGCGCCAGCGTGCCCGCTCCGGACCCTCCCGGACGGCTCTTTCAACGACTCGGAGATGTCTCCGACAGATATCCGGGCGACCATGATCGCCCCACCTATAACATCCGCCGGTCTTTGTTCGCCTCGAGGGCCTGTTGCCACTATGTTCTCCTTGCGTGGGGCTGTCCCCCTAGTACAGCTACGAGTCACCATAGGATGTGTAGTCTTATCGGCCGGATACAATGCTGGCGGCAATGCCGAAATCGGCACCTAGGGGTTGACAAGTTCGGGCCTTGACGTTACCGTCGCTTTCAGCAGGCGACGGTAACGTCGCGGGCCGCAGAAATTTTTCTGGCCAGCAGAAATTCGATTCCAGGGGCGCCCCTTGGCCAAATCCGATTCGGAAATATTGTCTCATTCTTGATATTTTCAAGCTGAGACACACCCGTCGGCGAACTCTCCGCCACGTCAGCGCCAGCCTACTCCGGGGGCGACGTGGGTCAGGATCGCCTCGATGACATGCGCGTTATAGGCGACGCCGAGTTGATTCGGGACGGCCAACAGCAGCGTATCGGCTGCCGCGATGGCTTCGTCTTTCTTAAGCTGCTCGATGAGGACATCAGGTTCGGCGGCATAGGTCCGGCCGAAGATCGACCGGGTCGATGCCTGGATGAAGCCGATACTGTCCTGATCGTCGCCCGCCTGTTGTCCAAAATAAGCGCGATCGCGGTCATCGATCAGGGCGAAGATGCTGCGCGTGACCGAGACCCGCGGTTCGTGGGCATGCCCCGCCTCCTTCCAGGCATTTCGAAAAGCCCGGATCTGGGCTGCTTGCTGGACATGGAAGGGTTCGCCAGTCTCATCGTTCTTGAGTGTCGAGGCTTGCAGGTGCAAACCGCGCTTCGCCGCCCACACCGCCGTGGCGTTCGAACCGGAGCCCCACCAGATCCGGCCACGCAGTCCCGGCGAGTGCGGCTCAAGGCGTAACAGGCCCGGCGGATTTTGGAACATCGGCCGCGGGCTTGGTTGCGCGAAGCCGTTTCCGTCAAGCAGGTCGATAAAGACCTCCGCATGGCGCCGGCCCATATCGGCGTCACTCTCTCCCTCGGCGGGTCGATAGCCAAAATAGCGCCAGCCATCGATCACCTGTTCGGGCGAGCCTCGACTGATGCCCAGTTGCAGGCGCCCGCCGGCGATGATGTCGGCCGCGCCGGCGTCCTCGGCCATATAGTGCGGGTTTTCGTAGCGCATATCGATGACCGCCGTGCCGATCTCGATGTGGCGTGTCTTCGCCCCGGCGGCCGCCAGAAGCGGGAACGGCGAAGCGAGCTGGCGGGCGAAGTGATGGACCCGGAAAAACGCGCCGTCCGCTCCCAGCTCCTCAGCCGCGACGGCCAGGTCGATGGATTGCAGGAGCACATCGGACGCCGATCGTGCCTGCGATTGTGGCGAAGCGGTCCAGTGCCCGAACGAGAGGAAACCAATCTTTTTCATAGACCTGGACCTATCGATGGGGCGGCGATCGCAGCAGGCGGAAACCCGGCGCGGCGGATAGCAGCTCACTCGCCGCCTTTCGCTTTATACAGTTCCGCGGTCATTCGCGGAAGCCGCGGGCCTGTTTCAGCCGGGGCAATGGCTTGAACCGTAAAGCGAGGGCTCTGCCCTCGAACCCGCCAGGAGGCATCGGTCCGCTCTTCGCGGCCCGATCCTCCTGGACCACCGTCAAAGGGCGAGGCCCTTTGAAATCTGTCAGTTTGGTCGGTTCTCTGGGGAGGGCCAACACGGACCTTGCGAGGTCATGGTCGGCCCACCTCAGAGAACCGACCCAATTAATAGGTCCCAAGGGGCCTCGCCCCTTGGCGGGGTCCAGGGGCAGAGCCCCTTGGTCGGGGTCCGGGGCGAAGCCTCGGCCTTCCTGGTTCAAGCGATTGCCCCGCTGTTTCAGCACGGGGCCGGGCGTGGAAGTTCCGCCGTCGCATCGCTGTTCAGTCGACTGGCTCCGTCTTCGCGCCAGCTCGTACTCCGCTCGTGCTCACCGGAACGCCAACGGGGTTCAGAGCCGCGGCGGGATGAGGTGACACCGGACGGTTGGCACCGAGTTCGATGCATTGGCTCATGGTCTCCATGAGAGCTGGGATATCGATGAGAGGTCGGCCGACGTTCGAGGCCGCGGCCGCTGGCCGTTCGGCGGGCTGGAGCGATGACGGCTCGTCCCGCCCTGGCGGGTTCGGCCCTGGCGCGGGTGCCGCGTTTGCTTCGGGTTTCGGTGTGGCACCCCCAGCCGGCTGAGTTTTGACACCGGGCGCCGAGACCTGCGCTTCGTCCGCCAATGGCCTGGCCTGGGCGATCCGAAGTTCCTTGAGCAGACCTGTCACGGCCCGCTCCAGCGCGACGATGCCGGGGTTGCCCCGGCCGCGCGACACAGTCGCGTCACCGGCGAAGGCCTCGTGCGTGGCTTCAAGCATCAGCTGGTAATTGGACACGATCATGCCCGCGAGCATGAATTCCACCGCGTCGCGAGGCGCGAAGGCCCGGACGGCTTCCGCCACCTCGTCTTCCCACGCGGCCTGGCTCATCGCCGTCTCCCCCGGGCGGTCGCAGATCGAGTCGACCAGCCGCCGGAGCATGGAGCCGATGAGGGCGCGGGAGATGGGGTAGCATTGGGCGGGCATGGCGAAAGGAAGCCTATGGTTGTTTCATAGGCTTTTTTTCAGGATCACGAAAGCGCGTCAAGGTAAATATGCCCGCCGGCAACCTGGACGCTTCAACTTTTCATTCACGAATTGGGATCAGAAACAACAAGCCGGCGAGGATAGGCCTCGCCGGCTCATCGAACGGAGGAACAGGATGCACACAACTCATCTTGTCTTCCTGTCGCTGATGATTGTGATTTTGGTGGTCGAAGTCAAGATCGTCATCAAGGTCATCTTCAGAAAGCGATAAGGGGACGGGCCGGCTCATCCGTGGGCCGGCCCACCCTTCGGTGGCCTAACGTCACACGAATGTATTCACATCGGGTCCGGCGTTCGGAAGCCGCGGCCATGTGGACGGATGCCGTTCAAACCGACGGAACGGTCACCCCGACCATATCGCCTTCGCGAACGATCGCCGCCAGTTGTGCCGCCGTCCAACCCTCCGTACCGGCGGGTCGCTTCGGCAGCACCATCCAGCGGTAGTCCGCCGTCGAATCGACCACGTGGATTTTCACGTCATCCGGCAGCGTGGTGCGAAACTCCGCCAGCAGTCCCCTGGGATCGCGCACGGCCCGCGACCGATACGCCGCTGATTTATACCAGAACGGCGGGTAGCCGAGGACTGCTCGGGGATAACAACTGCACAGCGTGCAAACGATCAGATTATGCACGGCGCTGGTATTTTCCAGCACGCCCAGAGGCGGCATGCCGCGCATCGGAATGCCCATCGCCTCGGCCGCCTTGGTGCCGTCTTCCAGCATCAACGCGCGATACGCCGGATCCGTCCAGGCCCGCGCCACCATCCTCGCCCCCTGTCCTGGGCTTGCGTTGTCCGTCGCCGCCATGCGTTCGGCGAGTTCGGCGTCCGTGACGAGGTTTTTCTCCGTCAACAGCTTGCGCAGAGCCACCAAAAGAGACTCGCCATCCGCTTCGATGATGTTCATGGCCGCTCCAGCCAATGTTCATAGATTTCCACGACCAGTTCGTCGTCGCTCCGGCCTTCGGGCCAGAGTTCACGCATCGGAAACGCGACGTGGTACAAAGGCCGCCTGGCCGCCGGCCGGGCGAACGCAAGGTCTTCCGGGTTCGGGTAATCGCCGAGGCGACGCAGCACGCGTCCGGTATGACCTCGCAAATAGTGCGGCGTGCGGATGTGCACCGGCCCGCGCGCTTCCGGCCAGTCGTTTTTCACCGTGATGGGGTCGCCGGGGGAGAAATTCATTTCGTCTCCAGCGCGGCGCTCAGTTCCGCTTCGGTGATGATCCCCTTGCGCAACAGATTGTCGGCGATCGAGCGGATCCAGCGGCGGTAGTAGGTCAGGCGGTGATACTCGGCCTCCGGAATCGCCTCGATGCCGCGGCGCAGTTCGTCTACCGTCATGATCGCCTTGGCGCCGAGGACGCCGCGCAGCGCGTCAACCTCCCGGTCGAACGCGGTCAGCGCGTGCGGTTCGATATCCACCGCCTCGCACATGAACTTCGAGACGCCGCCCATGTCGTGGTGAGATCGGTTGGGATTGTCGCTCATGCGGCGAGGTTAGCGCGGGTGGGGTCGGCGGTAAATCGCCAGCGGCCAGGTTCTGTTCTAAACGGCCGACGAGTTATCCCAGGACCGCATGTCCGCAAAGGACGTCATTGGGTTCTTCCGCGCTGCTGACTTACGCGAAGGCGCGGCGGGAGAACTGGACACCGGTCGAAAAGCGCCAGGCACAGTCTTTGATCGCGGAAATCAAACGGGCGCACCAAAGGAGATAGGACAATGACCAGGTTTGGAGAGGAACTAATTGAGAGTCTGACCGATGCCCTCGCCCAGGCAAAAGGCGAGAAGTCAGGTGTGCGTGTTCAGACGGTCGAAGTGCCCGATGTGCGGGCGATCCGGCGCGCGCTCCATATGTCTCAACAGGAGTTTGCCAGGACCTATCGTATTCCGCTGCCCACCTTGAAGGGCTGGGAACAGGGCCGCCGCCATCCCGACGCCCCGGCATCCGCCTACTTGCTGGCGATTGCCAGGCGACCCCACGAGATTAGCTCCGCGCTCGCCCCGGAACTGACCTGACCAACCGGGTGCGGTGACATCGTGTGACGTTGGCGACACTGGATGAGCGATCGTAAGCGGGAACGCGGGAAACGACGCATTCCCAGGAGCCCCGCCAACGCCGATCCCAGGATCGCGATGGACGCAGGTTCGGGTGCGGGGCTCTCCGAGAACGTGATAGCGTCGAAGCCGCCCTGATTTTGGACATAATTCGCGGGGTAGCTGTTGAACAATTCGCTGTAAATTCCAATGATGTTCAGGTCGAAATAGCCCTCGGCCACCTGGAAAGATGCCGCGGTCACCTCGCCGTCAGTTACTGTGAACACGTTGCTTGTGACCGGCTGTGAGACGCTGGCCGCATAGGCCATGATGCTGAACGGCGCGGCTGGCAACCCAGTCAAAGCATCGGGATAGGACGTGATCTCAATATCGGATGCCGCTTCACCGGCGGTATTGTCCGCCAGACCCAGAATCTCCCCGGTAACCGTGCCCGCGACATTCCCCGTCGTGTTGCTGAACGAAAAATCGAAGATCAGATCGGCCCGCGCCGGATCAATGCCGCTGGCGAGCACGACCATCAATACCAGAAAGCCTAACCCCCGCATGTTGATTCCCCCTCCAAAACCAGGATGGCCTTTCACAGCTTCAGTGCTCCAGGCTTGAGCACTTGTGCGAAATGCAAGTCTTGTGCCACGCGTAACATATCAATAGTTCCAGCAAGTTAGCAGATGCAAGTTTGGCGAACGAAAAGCTTGTGTAAGGTTTTTCGACGGGGGGACGTAAGCGGCTGTAACAAATGCCTTAAGCATTATTCGCGTTCAAAATGCGTCACACCCTGGTCAGGCATTCTTCTTCCGCGTGATCAGGACTGCTCCGCGTTTGCCGCGGTGGCCCGGAGGAGCGATCGTGACCGGAAACGCGGGAAACGGAGCATCATCCCAAGTCCCGCCAACGCCGATCCCAGTATCGCGATGGACGCCGGTTCCGGCACATCGCTGCCCGAGTCCAGGACCGGGCCGCTGGGGGAAACATCGCCAGCGTAGATTTGCAGGTCCTTAAAATACACGCTGGCTCCGCCGGGCTCGGTGTAGCCATAGGCGTTTGGCGAACCGGCATAGTCCTCGAATTTCACCTGAAACGCGCTGGTCGCGGTGAACGACACCGTTACCCATTCCCAGGCACCGGTGTCGGCAAACTGCGACACCAGGCCGGGGAACGCCGTATCGGCGGTGATCCAATGTTCTCCGCCCGAAACCTGCTGAATACCAAAAAACGCGCCACAGCCCGACGTCTGGCCGCAATCCCCAAGAACATAAAAGCCCAGAGTGAAGACGCCGGCGCTGGTTCCGGGGATGACGGGCGACCACAGGTCTCCACCGGCATTCAACGCGCTAAACGCCAAAGCGTTGCCACCCGTCACCAACGGATCCGGAACGATGATCCCGTGGTCGTTCGTCACCCACTGATCGAGATTGCCCTGAAACGTGTCGGAAAACAGCAACTGCGGCGTCGCACTGGCGGGGGAGGCAAGCGCGATCAGGATTCCCATGCACAAGACGGAAACCGTACGGAACCCCGACATGTATCCCCTCCTGACAACGCCGCACCCGAATTTTGGCCCGGGCGGCAATTTGTTTCGGTGACAGGTGAACGCCGCGTCCGGCGTGGGGGCTATGGCAAATTCGGCAAAAGATTGTGTTAGTTCAGATTTTTGTCTCGTATTTTGAGAAAATCCAGTTCGAACAGGCGGGCGCCACGTTGCGTGCCTCACGGGGCCGGGCAGTCGGGCGCGCCTACGCGTCCATCTTCAGTGCGGCGAGGAAGGCGGACTGCGGGATTTCCACCTTGCCGAACTGGCGCATCCGCTTTTTGCCTTCCTTCTGCTTCTCCAACAGCTTGCGCTTGCGGGAGATGTCACCGCCGTAACACTTCGCGGTCACGTCTTTCGACAGCGCGCCGATCGTTTCGCGCGCGATCACTCGTCCGCCGATCGCCGCCTGAATCGCGATCTTGAACAATTGGCGGGGAATCAGGTCCTTCAACCGCCCGCAAATCGCCCGCCCTCGTGTTTCGGCGACCGCGCGATGCGCGATGAAGCTCAGCGCGTCGACCGGGTCGTTGTTCACCAGGATCGAAATCCGGACGAGGTCGCCCTCGGCGTAACCGTCCATCTGATAGTCGAAGCTGGCATAGCCGCGGGAGACCGATTTCAGCCGGTCGTAGAAGTCGAACACGACCTCATTCAACGGGATACGATACACCACCATGGCGCGGTTGCCGACGTAGGTCAGATCGACCTGGACACCGCGCCGTTCGGTACACAACGCCAGAATGCCGCCAAGGTATTCGTCGGGCACCATGATCGTCGCCTTGATCCACGGCTCCTCGATGTGATCGATCTGCGATGGGTCCGGCATATCGACCGGATTGTGCAGCTCCATCACCTGGCCGTTGGTGCGATGAATACGATAAACCACCGATGGCGCGGTCGCGATCAGATCGAGATCGAATTCGCGGATCAGCCGCTCCTGAATGATCTCCAAATGTAACAAACCCAGGAAACCGCAGCGGAAGCCAAAGCCCAGCGCGGCGGATGTTTCGGGTTCGTAGTGAAAGCTCGCGTCATTCAGGCGCAGCTTGCCCAGTGAATCGCGAAGTTTCTCGAAGTCGTCGGCGTCGACGGGATACAGACCGCACCAGACCACGGGAATCGACGGTTTGAACCCCGGTAGAGGTTGCGCCGCCGGCATCCGGTCATCCGTGATCGTGTCGCCGATGTTGCAGTCGGCGACGGTTTTGATGGCGGCGGTGATGTAGCCGATCTCGCCCGGCCCCAGATCGTCGGTCGCTTCCATCCGCGGGGTGAACACGCCGACCTGCTCGATCACGTGGGTCGAACCTTTGGCCATCATGCGAATCTTCTGGCCGCGTTTCAGCCGCCCGTCCTTGATGCGAACCAGGATGACCACGCCCAGGTATTGATCGTACCAACTGTCGACGAGGAGCGCCTTCAGCGGAGCGTTGGCGTCACCCTTGGGTGGCGGCAGGCGGTGCACCAAAGCCTCCAACACGCCCTCGATGTTCAGGCCGGTCTTGGCGCTGATTTCCACGGCGTCGGAGGCATCGAGACCTATCACGTCCTCGATCTGCTGCTTCACCCGATCGACTTCGGCGGCGGGCAGGTCGATCTTGTTGAGGATGGGCACGATTTCGTGGTTGGCCTCGATCGCCTGGTAGACATTGGCCAGGGTCTGCGCCTCCACGCCCTGGCTGGCATCGACCACCAGCAACGAGCCCTCGCAGGCGGCGAGGCTGCGGCTCACCTCGTAGGCGAAGTCCACGTGGCCGGGCGTGTCCATGAGGTTCAGCTCATAGGTCTCGCCGTTCTTCGCCTTGTAGGATAGCCGGACGGTTTGCGCTTTGATGGTGATGCCGCGTTCCCGCTCCAGCTCCATACTGTCGAGGACCTGATTGGTCATCTCGCGGTCCGACAGCGCGCCGGTGTACTGGATCAGCCGGTCGGCCAGGGTGGACTTCCCGTGGTCGATATGGGCGATGATCGCGAAATTGCGGATGTGGTCAGTCGGCGTGTCGGTCATTCTCAGGGGTCAGTGATCAGGTTTCAGGGGTCAGACGGTGACCCTCCGGTTCTGGCCCCCTGATAGGCGTTGTGCGCCGCGATGTCATCCGCTGGTTCGCCGGCGTGGCCAGGGCGGACCGGCTGTTGTACTTACTGAATCGGATTCGCGCGGCTCGATGGGTTCCGTCCCAGCGCGGTGGCGGGTTCGCCGGTGGGGGCATTCGGCCGATCCATGACAGCTCCGGCGATGACCATGGACGCGGGTGCGATCGAAACAATGAGCGTTCCGTATGATCGTCGATCTTATGAGGAGGCACTCGCCGAATGCGACGTGCTGGGGGCGCTTGCCCAGTTCGACCCGCGTATCGCCGGCACGCCCCCGCTTGGGCTCGACCTGCCGGGCAGCGACATTGACGTGCTCTGCTTCGCACCGGACGCACACGCATTCATCGACACCGTGTGGCACAACTTCTCCAGTGCGCGAGGTTTCATGGCGAAGCAGTGGGTGAGGCCGCCGAGGCCCGTGGTCGCCTCTTTCGTGGTCGCGGATTGGCGAATTGAACTCTATGGCGAAGCGATCCCCGTCGAGCAGCAGCGCGGCTGGCGCCATTTCGCCGTCGAACGGCGCTTGCTCGCCCTTGGTGGAGAACACCTGCCCGCGGCAGTGCTCGCCCTGCGTCAGCAGGGCATGAAGACCGAACCGGCCTTCGCCGCCGCGCTCAGGCTTGACGCCGATCCTTACCTCGCGCTGCTCGACCTGGGCGAGCAGGACGACGAGACGCTGGTCTCAGTGCTGCGGGCGGCGGGCTTTGCCAGGGCGACCGTTCCATGACTTTGCCGCCTGAATGGCCAAAACGCACAGCCTCGCGGTCATCTGGCGAAATAAGAACGCGATCCGCCATGCCTTCCTTGCAATATCGAAAGAATTCGATATGGCCACCGCCTGCGCAAGTCGTCTCGGTCACGAAATCACGATCTCGGGAGGCGAGGCTCTGGATGGGCTTCAGCATGAGTCATCGCGAGCAGACAGGCCCCGTTCTCAGTGTCGGGTCAGTCTGACTGATGGTTCGCACGGTACGTCTCGGCCAACACCTCGTCCAGGCGGCGACCTGGCTGATACGGCCGCATTTCGGGCGGGATCACCGCGTCCGGATGCTGGCGCGGGCAGGGTTCGGCCTCACCGATCACCTGGCGGACCGGATAGCGTGCAGCCCAGATCGGCAGCGCATAGTCTTCTTCTTCGTCACCAACGTGGGTTTCGCGGATTTTGGCGGAGGCCTGCTCGATCTCCATCGCCACGAACGTGGTCGCCTTCATGTCGCTGGCGTTCGGCGCGCGGAGCAGCTTCGACCGGCCGGGATAAAACCGGTCGACGAACCCATCCATCGCACGGCGCTTTTCCTCGTCGCCTTCCAGCAGATGGGCCGTCCCGAACGCCATGACCGAGCGGTAGTTGACCGAATGATGAAACCCCGACCGCGCCAGCACCAGCGCGTCAAGGTGGGTGACGGTCACGGACACCGGCACACCCGGCTTCTGGAACCTGATCATCCGGCTGGCGGAGGATCCGTGCCAATACAGATGCTCGCCCTCGCGCCAGAACCCGGTTGGCGTGCAGAACGGTTGACCGTCCATGACATAGGCGATGTGCGCGATCAGGGCGGCATCGAGGATGCCATGGACGACTGCCTTGTCGTAGCTGCCGCGCTGATGGCGGCGAACGACCTTGTTGCGGCGAGTGATGGGATAGGTCTCTGACATGGTCGCGCTCCGGACGATCGGTGGAGCGTGCGGATAGCGACGTCGACCAGCCGGGCCGAGAGCCAACAAACCCGTCTTCACCTGGGCCAAGAGGCTATCGACGGAAATTCGCGGGATCGCCAGTTCCGTTCGGGCCAGTTCATGGCTGGGGCGGCCCGGGCTCCAGTCCCGATGCGATATCCGTTTTGCTGAAATCGTCCCCGACGAATAGCAGCGGGGCATCGGCCGCCAGCATAAGAAAACGCATCACCGAAATTCAGTGCGCCGCCATGCCCCATGCCCCGTCCGTACGAGATGCGGGCTCGCAGCGCCAAACGCACCTGTTGAGCATCAACCGACGCCAACCTGATTCCCGCCTCGTCAAGGAAGCGATCCAGATCTTCAATGGCGCGTAGCCGTTCGGACCGACGCCTACCGGCCAGCACGGTGCCAGTTTCCAGATAGGAAGCGACCGACATCAATCGGTCGGGATCGCCGGCCAGGCGGGCCACCAGGTTCGGCGCGCTCGGATCGCCGAACAGAATCGCGATCACAGCCGATGAGGCAACGACGATCAAGCTTCATCGCCAGCCGCCGCGTCCCACTCAGCGCGGCTGACGGGACGCGTATCATAGTTCGTGCGCAACCGCTCAGACAGCGCGCCGAGGCGAACGGTTAAGCTCGCGGACGCCTCGCGCCGCGCCTGCTCACGCGCCAGACGTTCGCGCAGGGCGGCGGTAACGGCCTCGGTCATGGTTTCGCCGGTGAGCCTCGCGAGCCTCCGCGCCAGCGCGTCCGCCTCGGCTGTTTTGATACTGAGAGCCATAAGATCGCCGCCTATCCAGGCAGAATTTCCAGATACTATGGGATACGACCATTTTCCAGGATTTCTCGCTGTGTTCGCTGTAATACCCAATCACTGGTTGTCAGCCATCGACTGCAACCAACCCGGTCACGCTGGCCGCAATTTCCCCAACAACGAACTCGCGCGGCCGCGAGCGCGAAGCAGGCGGCCGACGCCATGCAGGCGCCGGCTGATAAATGCACGTGTGTCAGCATCGTCATCGCTGGTGTCGTGCAGCCAGAACAGCACAGTCGCGCCGTAGACCGCGGTCAGCAGAGCCCGCTTCGTGTACCAGGTGAAATCCACCGATCGATCGCCCGCGGCGTGCCAGATCGCGTCCACCGTGCGGGCGGTGATCGCGGCCGCCGTTCGGGCATTGCCGGGCAAAGCCAGCACCGCCAGCGCCCGCCGTATCGCTTCCTTGTGCGGCCGGTTCATCGACAAACGCAAAGCGATGATCGCCCGAACCCGGTCGGCCAGCCCGGTCTCCGTTAACGACGCGGCTGCCTCGGTCATGCGCCGGTCAGCGAGATCGCAGAACACCGCGATCATGTCGGCGGCCCCGCCGGGGAACAGAATGGTCGCCTCGTCCTCAGGCAATCCGGCCGCGGTGAGGCCGCTCCGCAGTGACCGGATGGTCCAACCGTCGAATGGGACATTCGGCATCATCGCCTCGACCGCGGCGTCCCGCTCCGGCAGACGTTCCGGCGGCTGGATCATGGCCCGGCCTGCTGCTGTTGCTGTTCTTGCTGCTGGCGCCGCTCCTCGGCCGCGCGATCCAGTTCGGTGTTGAAGCCGAACAGCCGGAAATCGGTCACCCGCATCGGATACAGGATGCCGTCGAGGTGGTCGTATTCGTGTTGAATGACCCTGGCGTGGAAGCGCTGCGCCTCGCCCTCGATCACGTTGCCGTCGCAATCGACCCCGCGGTAGCGGATGCGCAGGGCCCTCGGCACCACCGCCCGCATTTCGGGGATCGACAAGCAGCCCTCCCAGTTCAGGCCGATTTCCTCGCCGATCGGTTCGAATTCGGGGTTGATCAGAACCGTGTTGGGGACACCCTGGCTGTTGGGATCAGCGCTGGCGCGGTCGCCGGGAACACGGAAGACGAACAGGCGAAGCGGCACGTAGACCTGCGGGCCGGCGAGGCCGACTCCGGGCGCGTCTTCCATTGTCTGCATCATGTCCGCGACCAGGCGGCGGATCTCCGGTGCGCCCGGGTCCGGCACCGGGTCGCATTTGCGCAGCAGGACCGGGTTGCCCATACGGGCGATTTTCAGGATGGCCATGCTGGTTCCCTGGGGCTGGTTCCCTGGATGCGGTAGCGGGTTTCCGAACGATCCGGCCTGGGCCCGGCGCGCCTGGCTTTGTCTCCCATCCCCAGAACGCGGGCAAGTCCAATCGGTATCGCCCCCACCGGAACCACCCAAAGGCCGTCGCCATTGAACGATTGACCGGTTGCCCGTATCCTGGGCGGATAAAGGAGAGAAGTCCGTGACCATACCCGCGCCGGGGGCGATCGACTGCGACATCCACCCGGCTTTGCCCAGTACTCAGGTTCTGCTGCCCTATCTGGACGAATACTGGCGTGCCCATGTGCGGATGCGCGGGTTGGAGCGAGACAACTACAATGCCTCGGCGTTTCCGGTGAA
>Ga0182018_10001125_pt1 | contig 31852 bp, 23 predicted proteins | sample 812P2MmetaG_FD_120490 | JGI IMG/M metagenome (GOLD analysis project Ga0182018, IMG submission 120490) | Permafrost microbial communities from Stordalen Mire, Sweden - 812P2M metaG | ecosystem: Environmental > Terrestrial > Soil > Wetlands > Permafrost | place: Sweden: Stordalen | collected...
GGCTCGAACGGTGGCAGGAAGCACCGGAAGAGGCGACAAATTGTGACATGATGGCCCATCCTCTTGACGCTTCCAGGCTGCCCATGGTTTCAAGCCACTGCAAGCCTCATCAATCGTCACTTCAGCCAGTCTTGGTCGTCACGTTAATCGCATGGGTTCGCTGCAGCGGTACAGGAATTTCTCCGTGCTTCTGACGAGCGCTTCCTTTTCATGCAAAGGTTAGCAACGGAAACTGTCAAAAAGGAGTTGCGTGGCCATACCCGGCACCGGGTAAGCGGGGCATTTGGTCCTAGGACAAAAGTGCCTAGATCGTTGAGCGCGGAGTCCACAAGACTCAGGTTGCGTTGCAAAATGAATTGTTGTGCCACCGCAACCGTCAGGATTTCCATGGATAAACTGATTCCGTCGCCGGATGCAGGCATCGAAGGAGTCAAAGACGGGGCGACAATCCTGATGGGCGGATTCGGGCTCTGCGGCATACCGGAAAGTCTGATCGCCGCCCTTCGTCGCAAGGGGTCCAGAAATCTGACCATCGTCAGCAACAACGCAGGCGTGGATGATTTCGGAATAGGCATCCTGTTGCAAAATCAGCAGGTCAAAAAGATGGTGTCAACCTATGTCGGGGAAAACAAGCTCTTCGAACGGCTCGTGTTCGAAGGCGCGTTGGAGATCGAGCTCAACCCTCAGGGAACGTTCGCGGAGAGGCTGCGAGCCGGGGGCGCCGGCATACCCGCCTTCTATACTCCGACCGGATACGGAACCATTGTGGCCAAGGACAAGGAGACGCGGGAATTCGACGGAAGAATGTTTGTACTGGAACATGCCATCCGGGGGCAGTTTGCCTTCATCAAGGCGTGGAGAGGCGATCGTTGGGGCAATCTTGTCTACAGAAAGACCGCCGCTAATTTTAATCCCATGATGGCGACCGCCGCCGACTTTGTGATCGCCGAAGTGGAGGAACTGGTGAAGGTCGGCGAGCTCGACCCGAACAACGTTCACACTCCGGGAATCTATGTCGACGCCATTTTTCAAGGCACCAACTACGAAAAGCGTATTGAGCGACGCAGGACGAGGAGTGCCTAACGCCGGTCGTTTTCCGGTTTGCAGGGGAGTTTTCGAATGATCTTGAATCAGGACGAGAGATCCCAACGCATCGCTTCGAGGATCTCGAAGGAACTACGAGACGGCTTTTATGTGAATTTGGGTATCGGCATACCGACACAGGTTGCGAACTTTGTGCCACGAGGCATGGACGTTATCCTGCAATCGGAAAACGGGATGCTGGGGATCGGCCCCTATCCGACGGACCCCGAAGTGGACCCGGACATCATCAACGCGGGCAAAGAGACGGTGACCGAGTTGCGCGGGACGTGTTATTTCTCATCCGCGGATTCCTTCGCCATGATTCGAGGCGGGCACATCGATCTCACCGTGCTCGGAGCGCTGCAGGTGGATGAGAAAGGAAGCCTGGCGAACTGGGCTATTCCCGGCAAGATGCTCAAGGGCATGGGCGGGGCAATGGACTTGGTTGCAGGGGCGAAGAGGGTATTCGTAGCGATGGAGCATGCGACGCGCGAGAGGGCGCCGAAGATCGTGACCCGCTGTACGTTGCCACTCACGGGAGTCGAAGTCGTCCACTATATCGTTACCGAGCTCGCCGTAATTCAAGTCACGCCCGGAGGTCTGCTCTTACAGGAGTTGGCCGCGGACACCACGGTTGAGTATGTGCAGTCCCTGACCGAGCCGAAATTAACGCTTCCCCCAGGTGGGCCGGCGCCGATGCTGCTGCAGCTCTAGACGCTTTCAGCGCAATTTCAGGGGTGCGACGCGATTCACTTTTTCTTGGCCTCGATATCCAGTTGAATCTGCACTTCGTTTGCGGCCACGAGACCCCCATTATCCAGCATTTTGCTGTAGGTTATGCCCCAATCTCTGCGATTGATCACCAGGGAGCCTTCCATGCCGATGCGTACGCGACCTGCAGGATCGACCATTTTGCCATTGTAGGTAAACGGGATGTTTACTTCCTTGGGGACGCCGTGCATCGTCAGGATGCCGACGAGCACGTAATTCTGCGCTTGTTTCTCCACCCGGCTGCTTACGAAGGTGATTTTCGGGAATTTCAAGACTTCGAGAAAGCTTGCCCCCCGGAGATCGTCGTCGCGCCGCGCGAAACCGGTATCAATCGTCTCCGCCTGAATGGTCACGTCGACCGAAGACTTGGTCAGATCATCCTCTTCCAACTGGATGTCGCCCGCGAATTCCTTGAATTTGCCGCGCACCGTATTGATCAGCATGTGTTTGACGGCGAACGAAATGCTCGAATGATTTGGGTCGATCTCGTAGCTGGTCGCGGGAAACGCGGAAGGGACGCAAAAGGCACCAACCAGAAAAACAGCCGAGGCCAGCTTCACGAGTTTCAACGGACACCTTCCTCAAACGACGGCTGCGGAAACGCAGCTCCGACACTGGTTTGGACACTAGCAAAGGTGTTGTACACACGCTAGCAAGTCTTCGGGTCGCTATTCCTCATTGTGACAATTCGACCTAGTACGAAAATACCCTGCGGGCGGCGCTGGCGCGAGCCGGCCGGTCGAGGCTGGGGTATACATATCGTGGTCGTCGCGCGGCCGTCAGGGTAGCTGCGGCTCGGAATGGGTATCCGGATTTTCTGTGACCCTTCACTTCGAGGGTTTGGCGTTCGAATACCGTACACGCGGAACGGTTTGTCCCGAGGGGAACGAGTCAAGGAGGGAGTGCATGAGTCTTTCGCGGCGGAGAACGAACGCGCTGGTGTTCGGACTGGCCCTTCCCCTGAGCGCGACGCTACTCGCCGTCAAGACCACCGGGGCTGGCTCGTCCGGCGATCAGCAGGGCGCCGATTGGATTGCCCCTCGGGCCGCAAGAACCGTAAAAAATCCCGTGCGACCCACACAACAAGGATTGAAGGAAGCGGGCGAACTCTTTGAACAGGTCTGTTCCAGCTGTCACGGCCCGAAGGGGGCTGGAGATGGTACGTTGGGCAAGGTTCTGACACCGAAACCTGCGAATTTCACCGACGCCAAACGCATGAACAGGGCAACGGATGGTGAGTTGTTTTGGAAGATGACCAATGGTCGCGGCCCCATGCCGTCGTGGCAGCAGCTCCCGGAAACACAGCGCTGGGAGTTGGTGAACTACATCCGGACGCTCGCGCGACGAGCGAAGGCACCGGAAAAGACAGACTCCGAGACGAAATGACTCGTCGTTGTGGGCGATCGCGAGACGCGAAAAGCGTCCCCTTGCGCGAACGAGCCCCGGAGGTAGCCGGGAAGCTTTGAAGGGTGAAAGGCCTAAATCGATGGCGCTACGAACACCACAGCAATTCTTGCAGGGTTTGCGCGACGCGCGGGAAGTCTACTATCGCGGGGAACGTGTCGAGGATGTAACCCAACACGCCGAACTGGGAGTGGCGGCGCGCCACGCGGCGATCGATTTTCAGCTCGCCGAAGATCCCAGGTACAAGGACATCTCGGTCCATTCCGAACGAGGCGAGGAGTATTCCGCGTATTACCGGATTCCGAGGCACACCCAAGACCTGCTCGATCGCACCAAGCTGATCGAACTGGGCACCGAATTGGGCGCCACCCTGGTTATCCTGATAAAGGAAATCGGCACCGACGCTCTGTTCGCGCTCAAGCGTGTCCTCGCCCGCAAGCACGAAGCGCAGGGAATGAAGCGCCTGGAAGCGTTCTATCTTTCCTGTCGCGAGAAAGATCTGGCGCTGGCCGTAGCCCAAACGGATGTGAAAGGGGATCGCAGCAAGCGCCCGTCCGAACAAACCGACCCCGACGTTTACGTGCGCGTCGTGGAGGTGCGCCCCGGCGGAATTGTGGTACGGGGGGCCAAGGTCCACACTTCGTGCACACCGTATGTGGACGAAGTGATCGTGCTCCCGAGCCGCAGCATGACGGCAGGCGATGAACGGTGGTCGGTAGCCTTCGCGGTTCCGGCAGCGACACCAGGGCTTCGCATGTATACCTCGGACTTTCTTCACGGTTCGACTGAACCGTTCACCCACCCGATTTCTACCGAGCACAAGATGGTAGAAACGCTCACGGTTTTTGACAACGTCTTTGTGCCCTGGGAACGCGTATTTTTTCACGACCGTCCTGATCTGGCGGGAGCTGCGGCGCTGGCTTTTGTGGAATTTCATCGTTACACGGCGGTCAGCTACAAGCTTCCCCTCCTCGACGCTCTGGTGGGTCTTGGAATTACGATTGCCCAAGCAAACGGGATTGAGAAGGCCGGTCACGTTCGAGATAAACTGACCTGGCTTGGAGGGTATGCGGAAACCGTACGCGGACTGGCTCAGCTGGCGGCCATGCGCTGCGACGTCGAACATGGCGTCGCCTTCCCCGACGTATTCACGACCAATCTTGCCAAATGGACATTCGCCAGGGATTTCCACCGCGCGATTGAAATTGTGCAAGATCTGGCCGGCGGACTGCTCGTGACCGGGCCCGCCACGGCGGATTGGGAATCGCCCTTGATCCGTCCGGTGCTGGAGAAGTATTTTGTAGCGGCTTGGCCGGCGGACCGGCGCTTGCCTTTGCTGAATGTCATCAGCGAGATCACCGCGCGCGCATACGGGGGCTATCAGGCGGTGCTGGCCATTCACGCCGAGGGTTCCCTCGAAGCCGAGAAAATGGCGATGCTGCGGGCCTATGATTCCAGGCGTGCGGTCAGCCTGGCACTGCAGCTCGCCGGCCTGAACGTTCCGGTCGAGCAGGCGGCCGACTAAGCGACAGGACGTTGCCGATGACCAACACAGTTGGCCCTAACCCAATTCGTGCAATTCCGTCTCCGAACGAGCGGTCAGCAATGAGCCTGTCGGCGGGTCTGCTGAATAATAAGGTTGCGCTCGTGACCGGGGCGAGCCGCGGAATCGGGAGGTCGATTGCGGAGTCCTTTGTCCGTGAAGGAGCTCGCGTCGTCATTTGCGGCCGAAATCAGGCTACTCTCGATGAGGTCGCCAAAGAGATGGGCTCGCAAGCGGTGCCTATCGCTTGTCACGTTGGGCGTCCGGACGATTTGAAGCGAACGGTGGAAACTGTCCTCGAGAGTTTAGGGCGAATTGACATCCTGGTGAACAATGCCGGAACCAATGTCGCCCAGGGACCATGCCTGGACGTCGATGACGGTAAGTTCGACAAGATGATTGACGTAAACCTGAAGAGCGCATTTCGCCTCATCAGGCTGGCGGCGCCAGGCATGTGCGAGCGGGGCAGCGGTTCGATCATCAACATGGCGTCGGTTTCTGGACTGCGACCGCAATTGCATGGTCTTCTGTACAGCGCGACAAAAGCCGCGCTAATCATGATGACTGAGGTATACGCTCTGGAACTGGGATCCAGGGGCGTCCGCGTGAACGCCATCTCTCCAGGACTGATACAAACTGCTTTGAGTGAGTACTATTGGGAAGACGACGAACGCAACGTGGACCGCTTTTCCAAACAGCCAGTGGCGCGAATCGGCCAGCCGCGCGAAGTTGCCGAGGTAGCGCTGTTCCTCGCTTCGGATAGCTCTTCCTATATCACCGGACAGAATATCGTGGTCGACGGGGGATTTCTGCTCCCGGCCCTGTAGGGAGGTTCGCGCGCAAGCGCTCGTGTGGGCTTTGATTGCGTGATAGGATTCGCTTCGGAAGCGGGAAAGAACAGGTTGCTACCGACATGTCGATCGCCAAACTCGCTGTGATTCCGCAAGAACTGTTGAGCACCCTCAGCCGGGATATCGACTCTCGTCGAATCCAACACGGCATGGACCGGCTGGCGAATATCGAGCAAATCCTGGCGGCCTTCAGCCCCTCGCTTGAGAACGCCGCCGCATTCCTGGGCAGCCTGGCGCAATGGTGCGACATCGGTTACGGGCACGCCACGCTGGTGAAGCGTTTGCTGGCAACCTACGATCATGAGTCGCGTTGTAACCTGAAGATATCCGAGTACGTGCACGTCCGCATGGCCGAGGGCATGGTGGCCATGACCGAGGAAATACTAGACTCTGCGATCGAACACTTTGATGTGGTGCTGAAGATCGCCGCCGAAACCAGAGCATGGGAAGTGCTTGCGATTGCCAATTATTGGAAGGCTCGATGCCAGCGCAAGAAAGGTCAGTACGAAAACGCCTTACATCACGTGAAGCAAGCGCTGGAAATTCAGGCGGCGCATGGCCACGCGCAGAATGAGGTCCCCGCGCGCGTGCTGGAAAGCTTGATTTTGTTTGAAAGTGGCGATTCCCAACAGGCCCTCAGGAAACTGCGGACCGCTGAGTCCATTCTGATCAAGACTGACGATTACTCCACTCTGGGACACATTCAATCGACGTACGGACGCATTCTGCAGCGTGAGTCGCGATACGGACAGGCGATTGAGCACTACAGTCGCGCTATCAATCATTTTCAGAAAAGTGAATCGACGCAGAGCAATGTGGCCCGCGCGATTGTTGACGTATCCTTCACCAGAATTCAGGTTGCCCGCCATTTTCGACACAATATCGAGGTGTCCCGCGACTCGCGCCAGAAGGATCGTCAACACGGACCTGACCGGGTCGTTTTGGTCAAAGAGTTGTCGAAGTCCTATGCGGTGATTCACGAAGATCTGAACAAGGCGGAGGAGATCTACCGGCAGTGTCCTAATACGCGAGGAATTGCCCGCGTTCACCTGTGTCGGGCCTACCTGCACCTGGACACCGGCGAGTTGGACACGGCTGCAGAAGAGGCCAAGAAAGGCTACGCTGCGGCACAGCCCAAACAGGATTTCATCTTGATGGCGTCTGCGAGAAAAGTGCAATGCATGGTAGAGAATGCCCGCGTCGAGGAGGAAGTCGAAGGATGGGCCAACCATGCCATCGGTGCCCAGGACTACGCGCGTGACGCAGTGGAACTGGCCGGACACACGCAGGACCGTCGCCTTCTGGCTACGGTATATACCTGGTACGGCCTGACCATGTCGAATGCATTCTTCGGTGATAAAGAGCGCGCCCAGGAAGCCATGGAGAAGGCCGCGACGTACATTGAGCCGGGCGTACGCGACTATCTCTGGAGCGATTTTCAGATTCTCAGAAGGCGTCTCATGGAGAACGCCACGCTCGAATCGAAACTCATGCAATGGGCGCAGGGGGAGATCGGAGAGAAAACGTTCCGTCAATTGGAGGATGAGTTTGCGAGCCTTGTGATTCCGCGCGCCTGGGAGCAGGAACGAAAGAAAGTATCCCGGGTGGCCGCGCGACTCTCCATTTCTCCGAGAAAAGTCCGCAAAGTACTGGCGCGACTGGGCCTGCTGGAAACAGAGATTTCTACTTCGGGCGAAACCTCGGAACCTTTACAAAGAACAGAACCGAAGCCCAAGATCGAGCCGGTGAAGGCGAAATCCCGGCGCAACTGGTCTGGCAGACGAAGAACCCACTTGGGGCGCTGAGCGTTCGTCGAATCGATCGAGAGCACCGCCTATGTCGCTGCGAAAAACACTGTGATGGCATCCTGCCGCGTACTTTAGGCGCCTAACTGACCTAGTACGAAACAACCTGCTCGGAAATCTCAGCACCTTGACAGATCTCGACGCCTTCCTTGAGGCTGCGGACGGGGCTGCCCAGTCGCGAACCCGGCCGGAGGGACCGGCGTTCACCGACGGGTCTCAGAAAAAAACAATCATTCTATGAACACCGCACAACTGCCGCTAAGCGGAGATTTTCAACACATCCGCACGCCGGTCCGTCGCTGGCCCGTCGTGCTGGGCGGGTTTGTTCTGAACATGTCGCTCGGCACGTTTTATGCTGTGAGTGCTTTCCTGCTTCCGATTGAGAAAGAATTTGGATGGTCACGAGCCCAGACGTCTTTAGCAACCACGCTGGGATTTGTCATGATTTCGTTCTGGTTTGTGATCGGGGGGTACCTCCTGGATCGCAGGGGACCTCGGCTGGTCGCCGCAATCGGAACGGTGCTGTTCAGTTTTGGCTTTTTCCTGGCCGGCAAGACCCACTCGCTGATGATGTTTTACGTTGCTATTGGGCTCTGCGTCGGAGCGGGCAACGGCTTCGCTTATGTGGTGCCGATGGCCGTAGGCTCGAAGTGGTTTCCTGACAAGCGTGGTCTCATTGTCGGACTGATGGTGGGCGGCTACGGCGCGGGCTCCGGTGTTTTCGGCCCCCTGGCTTCCAAGCTGATTGCGGTCATAGGCTGGCGCGAAACGTTTCGGGCCTTTTCCATCATCTTCTTTTTGATGATGCTCCTGGCCACGTGCCTGGTGAAGAATCCCCCGGAAGGTTATCAGCCACCGGGCGTGTCACCGCGTTCCGGAAAACATCCTTCGCCTCGAAATGCGGACGTTCCAACGTCGCGCATGATCCGCATGCCGCAGTTCTGGACCCTCTGGATCGGGTACTGTTTGGGCACAACCGCTGGGGTCATGGTGATCAGTCAATTGGTTCCGTTTGTCCGGGCATCCGGCCACGCGCCATCGGTGGCTTCTTTCGCGATTATCGTCGGAGCGATCGGGAACACCGCCGGGCGAATTCTCTCGGGATGGGTGTCTGACCACATTGGCCGCCTGAAGACGCTTTGCATCGTGCTGTTGATTTCTGCCGTGGCCATGCCCGTGCTTTTCTTCGGCCGGGAACACGTCTTGCTGCTCTACCTCGCACTCGGCGCGGTGTACTACTGCTATGGAACGCAGCTATCGGTCTATGCTTCGACGAGTGCCGACTTTTACGGCACGCGATATTTGGGCCTAAATTATGGAATTCTTATCTTGGCATGGGGTATCGCCGGAGTACTCGGTCCAATGATTGCAAGTTATGTATTCGTGACGCGCGGCGAATACCGCTGGGCTTTTTTCGCAGCCGGGGCCATTTCCTTCGCCGCCTTTGTTCTGTTATTTGCCGTAAAACCGCAAAGACCTTCGGACTGATCGACGAAACTTCCTCTCGCAGAAAGCAAAAAAGGACAGCATGGCCAGCCAGCTCCGGCGCGGCGAAGGCGCGCACGCGCTCAACAAACGGAATACGGGTTGCGCGCGAAAGACGGCTCCACTGTGACATTTCGGCCTAGAACAAAGTGGGCGGTTGGATCGTCTGCGTAAATTGACACACTTCGGAACCAGGGTGTATCAACCTCCGCGGTAATTCATTTTTTTGATTTGATGAATCGCCATGGTGGGATGCCGGGGACCCACCTTCGACACGGCCGTACTCTCAGCATGTCGGAAGCAGCAACTTGGATGTTCCGAAGTTTATCGCGGGCATTCGCTAAGGATGCGCCGGTCGTCAATCGGGCAGCACGGCGTTGTGCGACAAGAAGATAGACGAAGGCGGGGAGGAAGTGGGATGAGGTCAAATCTTCAGATTCTTCTGCTGGCAGTCTGTCTGGCAAGTCTGGGTAGCGCAGCACAGCCTACTTGGGGCCAATCGTCCTCAACTGGCGCCCTAACCGGAACGATCACCGACCCTTCGGGCGGGGCAGTGGCCGACGCCACCATTTCACTGTTGAGTGTGGCGACCCAGCAGGTGGTCACAAAAATAACCACAGCGGACGGCGAATATAAGTTCGTGCCCCTGGCGCCGGGCGAATACTCCATGAAAGTGTCGAAGGCAGGGTTTCAGACGGTCGCCGTCTTGTCGATCGTCATCAACGTTACGGAAACCGAGGTGCGCGACGTCACGCTGCCGATTGGAAAATCGGAGCAACAGGTCACAGTAGAAAGTACCGCACAGACGGTGCAAACCGAGGACTCCACTCTGGGTACGCTGGTCAACAACCAGTCGGTCAACGCGATTCCCCTGACGACGCGCAATTACACGCAGATTCTTTCGCTTTCTTCGGGCGTGGTGAGCAACGTGAACAATGCTGCGAACCTGGGTCGAGGTTCGCAGGACATGAATGTCAATGGCAACGGGGCGTCGGCCAACACCTACATGATGGACGGAAGCCAGGCCAGCAACTGGGTCGCAAACGCCGCCGGAGACCAGGGAGCGGGTCAGACAGGTGGGATCGCCATCGTCAACCCTGATGCGATCGCCGAATTCAAAGTGCAAACCGCACAATTCGATGCCTCCTTTGGGCGCAGTCCCGGAGGGGCGGTGAATGTGGTGACCAAGTCCGGCACCAATGAGTTTCATGGAAGCGCTTTCGAGTTCTTGCGGAACGATGTATTCAATGCCAACGATTTCTTTCGCAAGCTGAATCACCAAGATCGTCCGGTGCTCAAGCAAAACCAATTCGGGGGAACGTTCGGCGGGCCGATCAAGAAGGAGAAACTCTTTTTCTTTGGTTCCTACCAAGGAACGCGGCAGAGGAACGGGCTGACGACGAACGCACTGTCCACCGTAAGCCTGCCGGCGCTCACCAATGACCGTTCCCCAGCCACCATCGGGTCGGAGTTTTGCCCTGCCAACAAACCCGCAGCCAGTCAGGCGGCTTATGAGACATTTGCCGGCGGGGTTCAGGTCGCGTGCGACGGTTCCAATATTAATCCCGTGGCCCTCGCGCTTTTGCAAAAGAAGCTGCCGGACGGCTCCTACGTAATTCCAACCCCGCAGAACGTTTCCGCGACACCACAAGGAGCGCTGATCGGACAATCCTCGTTCAGCATACCTGCCGATTTCCGCGAGGATCAGTTTCTGATCAACACCGATTACGTAATTAACAAGAAAAATACACTCTCGGAACGGTATTTTTACTCTTACGATCCCGAAACGCTCCCCTTTAACGGGGATACCGTGCCGGGCTACGGAGCCAATGTCATCTTCAAGAACCATAATGCCACACTGAAGCTGACCACTCTGCTCTCCAACAATCTGGTCAATGAAGCCCGCTTCGGGTACACGCGCGTCTGGGGCCACAACACCTCGGAGAATCTTTTTCCCAGTTCCGATATCGGCATGACCACGATCACCCCCAATCCCCCGGGGCTGGAAATAACCGGTCTTTTCTCTACGCTTGGCAGCCTCCAGAACGACTATTACAGTCTGGACGATACGTTGCAGTTCTCCGATCAAGTCTCCTACGTTCACAAACGGCATTCCTTCCGGTTTGGCGCGGTATGGGATATCAATAAATGGGACGTGGATGCGCCGGGCTTCGCGCGAGGGCTTACCATCTTTCAGACATTCGACGACTTTCTGATCGGTGAAACCGCCGCCCAGAACGGCAGTCCCTACGGATTCAGCAATACGCTGTTTGACTTTGCGCGCATCGGGCCGCCTCCGGCTAACGCGCTGGTGCATCAGGGGCGAACTAAAAACGCTCAGCTGTTCGCTCAGGATGACTATAAAGTGAACAATCGCCTGACTCTAAATCTGGGTTTGCGTTGGGAATATATTGGAAACTTATATGACACTTTGCCGACATTCGGAAACATTTGGAACAGCCTGGCGGCTCTTGTTCCTATTCCGCCACCCGGAGGCACCTACGTCGGATACACCGTGCCCAACAATTATGCCGGCCCCCTTCCTGTAGGGGTCGTTCGCCGCTCAACGGACTCGGGGCCCGGCAGCAATCCGCCCCTCGATGATTTCGCTCCCCGGTTCGGATTTGCATGGACCCCTGGCCATAACCAGTCACGTCTTGTGGTGCGCGGCGGGTATGGATGGTTTTTCTGGGAGAACAACGGCTATACCGATGGCGGAGACACGGTGTGGAATACCTTGCCGGTCAACTACACCTACAATCTGTCGTTGTCCAGTCTGGCTGGTTCGTCCCTGCAAAATCTCTTCCCCAATATTCCTTCACTCCCGACATTTATCCCGCGCACGGTATCCTCGCAGATCAGCGATTCGAATATGGCCGAGATCGTTAAGGATGCCGTCGTCCAGCAATGGAGCCTTAACCTTCAATACCAGGTCCTGCCTGCGACGACCCTCGAAATTGGATACGTAGGAGCACGTGGATTTCACCTCCCGACCCAGAGGCCAACCAATCAGCCGCTGCTTGCTACACCCACTACTCCCGTCAACTGCGGCCTACCCAACACGGCCGCAGGTCTTGGTGTGAGTGCAGCGGCGTTTGCGACGCTGGGAATCAACGCGGACGGCTGCGTGACGACCAATACCGCTGCCAACGCCCAATACCGTGTGCCGCTTGTGGGCTATGCTCCTACGGCCTTGAGCCAGACCGCTTTCAATGGGAACTCCTGGTATAACGCACTGCAGACGACACTTCGCCGGAATTTCTCGCACGGAATCTCTTTCCAGGCGTCCTATACCTATTCGAAGTCTTTGGCCGATACTCCAGGGACGCTGGCCACCAGCTCGTACAACGACCTTACGACGCCCAGTGATTCCTATGGGCCCACGCCATTCGATCGCAGACACCGCTTCGTGGCAAGCTACGACTGGGCACTTCCCACCCCGTTCAAAGACGGTTTGCGGAACAAGTTGACCGACGGTTGGTCATTCGCCGGCGTGGTCACTCTGCAAACAGGAGACGCGCTCACGTTCCTTGACACTCGCGGGGGAACGGCTTATGGCGGGGCCGACACCTCGACAGCTCAACTGTGCCCAGGCATGGGTTATGCCAATGTGTATTCTAGCGGTAGCGACACGCAGCGGATCGGCCAGTGGTTCAACGCCGCCGCGTTTTGCGCTCCGCTGGCCGCGCCGGGATCGACAGCCACGTTGTATGGGAACACCGGTGTCGGTTTCGCGTACGGTCCTGGTCAGAACAACTGGGATATGACCCTGATCAAGAACACCAAGGTGGGTGGAATACATGAGGGCGCAGTGTTGCAGTTCCGGACGGAGTTCTATAACACCTTCAATCATCCCCAGTTTGCGGACCCGGCATTGAATGTGAGCGCGGCAAACTTTGGATTGATCACGGCAACCTCTGTGGCTCCCCGGCTCATCCAGTTTGCGTTGAAGTATATATTTTGAACGGCGGGGCGGATCGCTGCAATCTGTTCTCGGGTGCAGAAGGAAACCGGATTCGGATTGCGGGTAGCAGAAATCCAGAACAGGTGTTCATTACAGGGTGACCGATGAATAAAAGGCTTTTGATGCTCGCGTTAGCTCTAGTGTCCTTGCTCACAATCGGAGGCGGCTCGCGAATAGCTGGGAAACCGCCATCGAACGACAACTTCATCGAAGGCGTCGTGGTCAATTCCAGTGGAAGCTCTCCGGAGGCCGGCGTGTGGGTCATCGCCGAAACCAGCAGCCTGCCCACGCCCTTCCGAAAAATAGTCGTAACCAATGACGACGGGCGTTTCGTGGTACCCGAGTTGCCCACCGGCGAATATCAGCTTTGGGTTAGAGGTTACGGCCTGAAAGATTCAAAGCCGGTACCGGCCAGCATCGGGAAGTCGGTGACGTTGCAGGTTTCGAGCGCCGCGAGTCCCCAGGACGCCGCCAAGATTTATCCCGCCAACTACTGGTTCTCCCTCTGGCAGCCGCCGGCCTTGGAGGAACTTCCCAAGCGATTCAAGAGCCGGGACGAGTGGATAGCGGGAATGAAGCTCGGTTGCGACCTGTGCCACCAGCTGGGAATCAAGGAAGTGCGAAGCCACACCACGGCCTCTGAGTTCGACGCGGCTTGGAAACTCGCACCGGTCATGAGCGCCGTGGCGGATTCGATGGGTAGGGACGCTCTGGCCAAGAGCATGGCTGATTGGGGCAGCCGCATTGAAGACGGCGAGGTTCCTCCATCGCCACCTCGTCCGACCGGGATTGAACGGAATATCGTCGTGAGCCAGTGGCAGTGGGGCGAATGGAACGGCTATTTCCACGATGAGATTTCAACGGACAAGCGCAATCCTACGTTATATCCCTACGGAAAAGTCTATGGATTGGATATCGGCCGGGATTTTCTGTGGGTGCTCGATCCCAAAACGAACACGGTCTCTTCGTTCAAGGTGCCCGTACGTCAGCCAGGCTATGACAAAGAGGAAGGATTTCACTCCTGGTCGGCGTATCACCGCATCGCGTCGCCACACAATCCGATGATGGATGACCAGGGCAGGGTCTGGATAACACAGGTTATCCGGGATGAGGACGCAGCACACTACCCCAAATGGGCCGACAGCGTAAAGGTGTATGAGGGTGGAAAGGCGCCCGCGGCCACTGAGTCCGAGAAGCCCAACACGCCCGATACCAGTCAGAACGCCGAGGCGGCCGGACAACACCATCGCCAACTGTCGTATTTCGATACCAAGACGGAAAAGTTTGTAACCATCGACACAGCTTACGGGACACACCATCTGCAGTTTGATCAACAAGGAAGGCTCTGGACTTCGATCGATTCTATTGGGCTTGGCATGTTCGATCCGAGCAAATACGATCCGAACCACCCGGAAACAGAAGCTCAGGCGCAAAAGCTGTTCATTAAGTTGGATCCGCAGACCGGCAAGCCGGTGTCCGGAGGCGGATACGGAATCGCCGTCAACCCCGCCGATGGTACGATCTGGCGGGCTATGCCGTCTCCCGGCGGACCCGGCAACAAGCTGAACGAGTTTGATCCCAAGACCGTCACGTTCAAGGATTGGCCCCTACCCGCGCCCGGCCGGGGGCCGCGGGGCGTGGACGCATCGACCGACGGCATCGTGTGGTTTGCGACCGGAAGCGGTCATCTCGGCCGCCTCGATCCCCATAGCGAAAAATTCACGTATTGGGAAATGCCAGGACCCAAGTTGAAGGGCACGGGAGCGGAGACCGGAGCAGCTGACTTTGCCTACTATCTTTGGGTGGATCAATTCGATGTTCTCGGAATGGGTAAGAACACCGTGATTGTCACCGGCACGGATTCCGACTCTTTGCTGGCCTTCCATCCGGCAACCGAGAAGTGGACGATTATCCGCGTGCCGTATCCTATGGGCTTTTTCACTCGCGGGATGGATGGCAGAATTGATGACCCGAACGCCGGCTGGAAAGGCCGGGGATTGTGGGTCAACTACTCGCTTGATCCGACCAAGTTCATCGAAAAGACTCGCATACCGTACATCAATCACGTGCAATTTCGTCCAGATCCGCTTGCCCATTAATGCCATAGACGAAGCAAAAAACGGCGCGCGAGGGATATTGCTTTGGAGGGCAGCGCATGACGAGAGATCGCTCAAGAAGCGGCTGGAAGAAGCGACTTGCGGGACCAGGTATTTCTATCGCGACGCTTTTGTTGTTCACGCTATCCGTCATCGGGCCGTCGATCTCTGCGCGACAGTCGCCAGAGAAAACCGATGTTCACGACCCGGATACGCGGAACCCCGCGACTTCGGAATGGCCGCTTGTGGGAGGGGATCTGGGCGGCCGACACTATTCGGCGCTCAAGCAAGTCAACCTGCAGAATGTGAAAAATCTGGGCGGCGCTTGGGTATCCGACACCTTTGACGACGGGGCTTCATCAAGGTCCACGGCGGTCATGGAGGATGGACGGCTTTTCTTCAACGCCGGATCTCGGGTCTACGCATTGAACGCCAAGACCGGAGAAGTGATCTGGAAATACAAGACCGATAGCCGGCCCGTGCCTGGTGACCTGCTCGCTCTGCAGAGAGCTGGTTTCGGGTTACCCAACGCGCAAGGAGTGGGCGTTGGCGATGGTCTCGTGTTCGTGGGGCTCATGGATGGTCAGGTGCTGGCTCTGCGCCAGACCGACGGCTCGCTGGCCTGGGGCCGACAGGTTGGTCAGGACCCTCCCCCAAAACGCGAGGGCACCCAAGTTAGCGATGCTCCGATGTACTGGAATGGCGTCGTCTATGTGGGTATGAGCGCCGACTATGGTCTTCGCGGAAGAATCAACGCTCTTGATGCCAAGACGGGCCGCGAGTTGTGGCACTTCTTCGTCATACCTGGTCCCGGAGAGGCGGGACACGAGACGTGGCCGCAGGACAGCGATGTGTGGAGGCGAGGTGGTGGCGGAGTCTGGCTGCCGGGCACGGTCGATCCCGATTTAGGACTGGTTTACTACGCGACCGGCAACGCCGTCGCACAATTTGCAGGAGAACTTCGGCCGGGCGACAACCTCTACACGGTTTCTGTCGTGGCCCTCGATATGAAGTCTGGCAAGCTTCGCTGGTATAAGCAATTGGTTCACCACGATCTGTGGGAAGCGGACATTTCGACGCCCATCGTGCTCTACGATGCGGAAGTAAATGGCCAGCGCCGCAAGGGGTTGGGAGCCATGCGGGCAGACGGGTATCTGTTCCTACTGGATCGCGAGACCGGTGAACCTCTTCTTCCCGTCGAAGAGCGCAGCGTTCCGCAAGATCGGTTGCAAAATACCGCAGCAACGCAGCCCTTTCCCGTAGGAGAAGAGGGCCTGCTTCCCGATTGCTCTACCTGGAAGAACAAAATCCCCGCGGGCTTTGTCCTGGGATGCACCTACACGCCTCCGTCTGTAAATGTTCCCAACCTTCTGGCTCCGGGTTTCTCGGTTCGTGTGACGCCGATGTCCTATAGCCCAGACACGGGGTATTTCTACGCCCAGGGTGTTTCTGCCATCGCATGGCGTCGTCGCGCAGAGGATCCGTATTATTTCGGACCGAACGGCCAGGTTCCCGGACTCAGCGCAACCAGCATTCTTGCAGCGATCGATGCCAGGACCGGGAAGCTTGTGTGGAAGAAGGAGGTTCCGCCAACGATTCTCGGGCGAGGGGGTTCTCTCGCCACAGCTGGTGGCCTCATGTTCCGACTCGGCGACGATGGGAATCTGTCCGCTTACAACGCGGCGACCGGAGAAGTGGCGTGGCAAGCGCAAACAGGTTATGCCGGCGGATCGGGAACTCCTACAAGCTATGAGATCGACGGTCAACAATATGTCGCCATAACCTCGGGACCGGTGGTCTGGGCCTACAAGCTGAATGGAAACGTGCCACCGCGAGCGGCACCTCGCTTACCTTCCCCGAAAAAGGACGACTTCTCGGGCCCGATCGAGGACACCAACCAGGTCGAGACCGTTTCCTTGCAGCACGACATCGATACCACGGGCAATCGCTATTTCATCGACGAGTATTCGTTCAATCCCTACCGCATCCGGCTGGCCATGGCGAACGGGGAAGCTCGCGTGACCTGGGTCAACAACGGCCGCACGGTTCATACCATCTCGGCTCTCGACAATTCCTGGACCACCGGCCCGCTAAATCCGGCCGCCCAGGGATCGGTCGTCTTCAACAAACCCGGGAGCTACACCTACATCTGCAAGGACCATCCCTGGAGCTACGGGGAGATCATCGTAACGCCACCGGAGACTGAGTCCAACAAAACCGCTGCGAACAGCGCGCCCGGAGAAAAGCTTTCCAGTGCGGGAGATAGTTTTGCGGAGCAGTCCCTGCGTGGCAAGGGCGAATATGACAAGAACTGTGGGAGCTGTCACGGCCAGGACCTAGGGGGCCGCGATCCCGCTCCTGCGCTTACCGGCGATACATTCTCGACTCACTGGCTCGGCCGCAGCGTGGACGATTTGTTCGGACGAATTCATAGCACCATGCCGCAGACCAAGCCGGATAGTCTGTCGCGTCAGACATACCTGGACATCGTGGCGTTCATGCTCCGCGCGAATAACGTTTCTGTCGGCAAGAACGGACTGAGCGATGATGCGCCAGCGCTCAAGAAGCTGAAAATATCGAGACAATAGCGCGGATCGAGGAGTGGTTCGGACAGGAATGGTTTTTGGCGTATGTGATTCGTTGCCGGATCACATACAGCGGGCGAAAAGCCAGCCCGAAGATTCAGTCGAGAAGGAGTAATTAGGAATGCGGAAACCGGTTGTCTTGAAGTCTCTGTACCTCTTCGTTTTGGCCGCTTGCCTTCCAGTCCAGTGTCTCGGTCAGGCGCCGGCTTCTGGTTCCATCGTGCGGCTTGATCCGGCGCTCGACCAACTCGTCGCTCCTGATGCAAAAATTGAGAAAATTGCCAGCGGACTGAAGTTCGCAGAGGGGCCCGTGTGGGTGCGCAAGCCCGGTTATTTGCTGTTTAGCGACATACCGGCCAACGTCATCAACAAGTGGACGCCCGACGGCAAGATTTCTCCCGTTGTGAACCCCAGTGGTTTCACCGGAACCGACGATTCCCTGGCCGGTGTACCGATCAACAATGGCTTCGAGACGGTGTATTTGATCGGATCGAACGGCGTGACCCTCGACAAACAAGGACGGATTGTTTTCGCCGCGCACGGGGACCGCGGCATCATTCGCATCGAAAAGGATGGGAAGCGCACCGTCCTGGCAGACCATTATGAAGGGAAGCGGCTGAATAGTCCCAATGATCTAGTGTACAGATCCGATGGCACGCTGTACTTCACGGATCCGCCGGCCGGTCTTCGCCCGGTCAATCGCGAATTTCCCCAGAAGGAGCTGCCGTTCAACGGGGTCTTCCTGATCTCCAAAGACGGCACGTTACGCCTCGCAACCAAAGAAGTCTCTTTTCCCAACGGATTGGCATTTTCACCGGATGAAAAATACCTGTATGTCGACGACACAGCGAAACAGCTAATTATGCGCTTCGCGGTGCAATCCGACGGTTCGCTCGGCGCGGGTCAACTCTTCTTCGACATGAGCCCACTCAAGCAACAACCCGGAGTAGCGGACGGAATGAAGCTGGACAAGAAGGGCAACCTCTATTGCACAGGGCCCGGAGGCCTTCTGGTGATTTCGCCGGAGGGGAAGCACCTAGGCACGATCTCTGCACCCGAACTGCCGGCGAATGTCGCCTTCGGAGACTCCGATGGCAAGACTCTGTACATGGCCGCGCGTACCGGCCTATATCGGATCCACCTGAAACTGGAAGGGATTCGACCATAGTGACCGACGCTTCCGAACGGCCGGGGGCTTCACGAGGATCGGCCGGAGAGCAAGATCAAGATCTGCGCCCTGGCAGGCGATTTCGCCAAGCGATGGAGACAGAGAGGCCGCTGCAGATTGTCGGCACAATCAACGCTCATCACGCTTTGCTGGCGGCGACCGCTGGATTCCGGGCGATTTACCTTTCCGGAGGGGGAGTAGCCGCCGGGTCGCTGGGCGTGCCAGATTTGGGCATTTCGGAATTGGAGGACGTGCTCACCGACGTTCGGCGTATCACAGACGTGTGCAGCCTGCCTCTGCTGGTCGATGTGGACACCGGGTTCGGTCCTTCCGCCTTCAACATAGCGCGTACGACGAGGTCGCTAATCAAATTTGGGGTGGCCGCGATGCATATCGAGGACCAGGTGGGAGCGAAGCGATGTGGACATCGCCCCAACAAGGAACTCGTGTCCAGCCAGGAAATGGCCGACCGGATCAAGGCCGCTGTCGATGCACGCAACGATGCGAGTTTCATCGTCATGGCACGGACAGACGCGCTGGCCAACGAAGGAGTTGAGAGAGCCCTCGAACGCGCTCGTTCCTATGTCGAAGCCGGGGCGGACATGCTTTTCGTCGAAGCAGCCAAGGAGTTGCAAACCTATCAAGCCTTCGCCGCGGCGACGGGTGTTCCCATACTGGCGAACATGACTGAGTTCGGGACGACGCCGTTATTCACGGCCAAGGAACTAGCCGGAGCAGGCGTAAGGATGGCGTTATACCCGCTCTCCGCGTTTCGTGCGATGAACAAGGCGGCGCTGAACGTTTTCACAGCAATCCGAGGCGAGGGCACGCAGGCGGGCGTTATCGAGACGATGCAAACGCGCGAGGAGCTTTACAACGTAATTCGATATCACGAATTCGAAGACAAACTTGATCGCCTTTTCGCAAGAAAGAACTAGCGGGATGCGATTTCCTGTAGTTTCCGTCGACCAGTGATGCGATCCCGACCAAACCAACGGGCTGTCGCAAAAGAGATTTGACCATGAGCGAGAGTCAGGCGAAGACCAAGAAATCGGTGGCCCTTTCCGGGGTAATCGCCGGGACGACCGCGCTATCCACGGTTGGCAGCGGAGGCAAGGACCTGCACTACCGCGGCTACGACATCCTGGACCTTGCTACGCATTGCGAGTTCGAAGAAGTAGCCCACCTACTGATCTACGGCAAACTTCCGGACTCGGAGGGGCTCAGGACCTACAAGGCGAGGCTCAAATCGCTGCGCGGTCTGCCCACCGCCGTAAAAGCGGTTCTCGAAGCGCTGCCTGCGTCACAGCATCCCATGGACGTTCTGCGGACCGGCGTCTCGGCATTGGGTTGCAACCTGCCGGAAAGGGAAGACCACAATCATCCAGGTACCCGGGCCCTCGCCGACAAGGTTATGGCCTGCTTGAGTTCGATGCTCCTCTATTGGTACCACTATGCAACGAACGGCAGGCGCATTGAAGTGGAATCCGACGATGATTCGATCGGTGGGCATTTCCTTCACCTCTTGCATGCCAAGGAGCCGAGCGAGTTGTGGATTAGCTCGATGCATACCTCCCTGATCCTGTACGCGGAGCATGAGTTCAACGCTTCAACCTTTGCAACACGGGTTATCGCCAGCACGGATTCGGATTTCTATTCCTCGATTGTCGGGGGCATCGGAGCGTTGCGTGGTTCGAAGCATGGAGGTGCGAATGAAGTGGCTTTTGAGATCCAGAATCGTTATCAGGACCCCGAGGAGGCGGCGCTGGACATTCGAAGGCGCCTCGACGCGAAGGAAATCATCATTGGATTCGGTCACCCTGTGTACACGATCCGGGATCCGCGAAACGAAATCATAAGGGAAGTCGCGCGCAAACTGTCGATCGCGGCCGGATCGGGACGTCTTTTCAGGATCGCCGAGAGCATCGAGTCGGTCGTTTGGGAGACCAAGAGGATGTTTCCCAATCTGGACTGGTTCAGCGCGGTTGCGTATCACCTAATGGGCATTCCCACGGCCATGTTCACGCCGTTATTTGCGATTGCGCGTACCTCTGGTTGGAGCGCGCATGTAATTGAACAGCGCGTACACAAGAACATTATCCGGCCCTCGGCGACTTACATTGGCCCTGAGAATCTGACGTTTGTTCCCATCGTCGATCGCAGCTAGACCCGGTCATCCCAATTAGGACAACCTGTAATGCAAGCGAGTCCCTCGAATGTCCGCCCGGAATCTGATCAAGTCATTACGGACATCGCCGAATACGTGACCAAGTACGACGTTTCGAGCAGGCTTGCCTACGAGACGGCGCGCTACTGTTTGCTCGACACCTTAGGGTGCGGCCTGGAGGCTTTGCAATATCCCGAATGCACCAAGCTGCTGGGACCGATTGTCCCCGACACCGTCGTTCCCAACGGCGCACGAGTGCCCGGTACGCGCTTCCAGCTCGACCCGGTTCAGGCTGCCTTTAACATCGGCGCCATGATCCGCTGGCTGGACTTCAACGACACCTGGCTCGCGGCGGAGTGGGGACATCCTTCAGACAACCTTGGCGGAATATTGGCGGTCGCCGACTGGTTGTCCCGGACGGCCATAGCGCCTGGCAAATCTCCACTCAAGATTCGTGATGTCCTTACGGCCATGATCAAGGCTCACGAAATTCAAGGCTGCCTGGCGCTCGAAAATTCATTCAATAAGGTGGGACTGGATCACGTCGTCCTTGTAAAGGTTGCTACGACGGCGGTCGTGGCCGGCATGCTTGGAATGCCGTTCGAAGAAATCGTCAATGCGATATCACTCGCCTGGGTGGATGGGCAAAGCCTTCGTACGTATCGACACGCTCCCAACACCGGGTCACGCAAGAGTTGGGCGGCGGGCGACGCCACAAGTAGAGGTGTTCGCCTGGCTTTGATGGCAAGGGCCGGAGAAATGGGCTATCCGTCGGCTCTAACCGCAAAAACATGGGGTTTCTACGACGCGCTATTCCGTGGAAAGGAATTCGTTTTTCAGCGCCCGTATGGCACGTACGTAATGGAAAACGTGCTCTTCAAGATTTCCTTTCCGGCTGAGTTTCATGCGCAAACCGCGGTGGAAGCGGCCATGAAGGTGCGCGAACGGTTGGCGCAGGCCAATAAAAACGTGTCAGACATCAAGAGGATCACGATTCGCACGCACGAAGCGTGTTTGCGGATTATCGACAAGCAGGGTCCGCTTCGCAATCCGGCGGATCGTGACCATTGCATTCAATATATGGTCGCAGTCGCGCTGATCTTTGGCCGACTGACCGCCGCGGATTACGAAGACGAAGTAGCCAGAGACGTTAGGATCGACACTTTGCGGGAGAAGATGGAATGCATCGAGGACGTTCAATTTACGAACGATTACCACGATCCCGAACGACGTTCGATAGCAAACGGTTTGTCAGTTGAATTTACAGACGGGCGCAGACTGCAGGAAGTTCTGATCGAGTATCCGATCGGCCACCGTTCGCGAAGAACGGAGAGCATCCCCCTGCTCGAAGCCAAATTCGAGAAGAACCTGAGACTCCGTTTTACTGCAAAACGCGTACAGCAGATTCTTGACGTGTCACTGAACCAGCCTTTACTCGAAGAAATGTCAGTGAACGACTATGTGGATCTCTATTTGATTTGAAGCAATCTAGAGCGTCGAACGGTATGTGCGCTTGTGGTTGCTGCCAAGCTCCCACTGCGCTTCGGGAAATCCACTTCAGCAGGGGCCAGGGCATGACCAACGGACGGGAAGTAGTCATTTTGAGCGGGGCTCGTACTCCCATTGGCAAATATGGAGGAGCACTTAAGGATGTTCGGCCGACAGAGTTGGGCGCTCTTGCGGCCCGCGAGGCCATTCGGCGAGCGGGGATTGATGCAAAGGAAGTGGAGCAACTGGTGTTCGGAAATGTGATCCATACCGAATCCCGGGATATGTACTTCGCGCGCGTTGTAGCCCTCCAGGCCGGCCTCGGCGTCGAGGCTCCAGCGCTCACGGTGAATCGACTGTGTGGAAGCGGCCTGCAGGCCGTAGCGTGTGTTGCTCAGGAGATACTTGCCGGTAATGCGGACGTTGGTGTCGCAGGTGGAGCTGAGTCCATGAGCCGGGCTCCCTACTGGCTGCATGGACTTCGCTGGGGCCAGCGCATGAACAACGCCGTTGCAGTTGACGTCATGATCGGAGCCCTGAGTGACCCGTTCGAAGAGACTCATATGGGGATAACCGCGGAGAATGTCGCGCGACGGTGGAAGATCTCCCGCAAGGATCAAGACGAACTGGCTCTGGAAAGCCACCGGCGCGCCTGCGACGCGATCGGGCGCGGCGTGTTCAGAGAAGAAATCGTACCGATCGACCTGGTCGGGAAAAGCGAACCGCGTCGCTTCGAGAATGACGAAGCCCCCAGGCCGGATGCGACTCTCGAAAATCTGCAAAAGCTCAAACCGGCCTTCGAAGCTAGCGGAACGGTGACGGCCGGCAACGCGTCCAGCATTAACGATGGCGCTGCGGCGATGGTCTTGATGGATCAGCGAGCCGCTTCTGACCGCGGTTTGCGCCCAATGGGAAGATTCGTCGATTACGCAGTTGTGGGTGTTGAGCCGAAGTATATGGGCATTGGTCCAGTCCCGGCCGTCAAGAAGCTGCTAATGAGGACCAGTGTACGACTAGAGCAAATCGATGTTTTCGAAGTTAACGAGGCCTTTGCGGCCCAGGCCTTGGCGGTGATTCAAGATTTGGGACTCCCGATCGATAAGACGAACATCAACGGCAGCGGGATTTCACTGGGGCATCCAATCGGCGCGACCGGGGCGATTCTGGTGGTCAAGGCTTTATACGCTTTGCGCCGGGTTGGGGGGCGATTTGCTCTGATCACGATGTGCATAGGTGGCGGACAAGGCATTGCAGCGCTTATCGAGGCAGTGGGCTAGCGTGCCACCTTTGGCCGTTTCTTTGAGAAGGCTTCGTCGCGGGGCGCCTGAAGGAGAACTGCTTTCGCGTCGCTTGGAAAGAGGACCGAGAGAGTTAGCGAGCCGTCTAAACCAGCGTGTCTGTTTCACTTGATCATCGAAGCGGACTGAATTCCTTGGCGACTTTTGACGACGACTGCGCACCCTCGGAAGCGTCCCCTAATACGTGATAGGGCCAAGGAGGCTGTTATGGAAGTTCGACAACACTATCAAGGTGTCGAGCTGATGCTACGGCTTTATGAGCTAAGGCGCGATCCACAGCTGCGGAAGGCACGAAACTGGTATCTGGAGAATTTTTACCCAGCATCGGTCACCGAAATCGAACAAAAATATCCGCGTGGGAGCGCTGCGGAGACGTACATCAAAATGGTTTTGACATTCTGGGATATGGTCGCCGGAATGCTAAATCGTGGTCTGTTGGACGAAGCGTTATTCTTCGAAAATAATGGTGAAATGTGGGTCATATGGGACCGTATCCGGCACCTCGTCCCGGCGTGGCGCTTATCTCACAAGAATCTGGCACTGTTTTCAAATATAGAGTACGCGTGCAAGCGGTTTGTACAAGTTCGAGAGCAAAATGCTCCCAGTTCAACAGACATTCTTCGTCGTATGCTCTGGGAGCAGAAGAGTCTTATAAAAAAGACATCAGGCGACGAATAGCGCCAGCGAAGGCTTGCTTTATGCAAAAGAACCCGTATAGGGCTAGTCCATGATCCTGAGTTTGCAAAACGCCACAACTGGTGAGTTCTTCCCGAAGCAGTCTCGCCCAGGTCGCCTTTCAGATCCTGATCGGCTTCGCGAAAGGTCGGTTTGCATGGCAGGAGTCGCAGCGGCTGATTTGAACCGCCGGTCGTTAGATTATGAGCCGGATAAAATACTAGCCCGTCTTTGCTTGTCGGCTTACGCAGGTTGGAGAGTTGCGGAAGGGAATAGCGGGGCCACGAACGGTGCAAAAAAGAGCTCCGTCAAGCCTTGGCAGCCAAAGGAAGAGGCGTCTCAAACCAGCCGCCGCCATCCGCGTGCCACACCAGAAAGCCCGATTTAGGATATGCCAGGCAGAAAGCGGCGGTAATCGGCAGGAGGGCCAAAAAAAACGATTCCAGCGCGCCTAGGGTTGTGCGGCGCAAGGATGGAACCAATCAGAAAGCCCAGTCCGAACAGGCCGACACCCGCAAAGGTCAACCAACGCAGGAACCAGCCATTTCCGGCTCTACGATCTACGCCACACGTTTGCGACTCGGGCCGTCGCCGCCGGAGTTGATCTTCCAACCCTGTCGGCGATTCTGGGACATGAGAAATATGGGGGGCGCCCAGATTTGAACCGGGGGCCTCCTGCGCCCGAGGCAGGAGGAAGGATCCTGCTAACCCCTCGCGATTCAACCCATCTCGCAATAAGCCAGTATTTTGTGCGCATTCAGGGGTGTGCGTGGATTTGTCCGGCTGTGGCCAGATGCTCGGAGGGTCACTACAAAACCCGCTACACGATCTTGCGACAAAATGAGAATTCGATGAATAGCGCATTCCCACCAACCGTGTCGGGGGTACTTGGCTTTTTCAGCAAGTTCAATCTATGAGCGCATTCTCCGCCGGTCCGACTGCTCTCACGCGAAAGATTGGCTCTCCCTATCTCCCCGGCGATGACGATGCCGAACAAGCTGACGGCCTCAGCGATGCGTTCAGTGCGATCCCTGGTCCTCCTGCACGATCTAGGACCGGCGGCGCTACGGCCGTATCTCCGGGAGCAGGCGCTAATCCGACTTCTGCTTTTTCCCCAGATCCCTCCACCACCTACAGCACTCCCGGAAGCGGAGCTTCGCAACCCAACCTGATTCGTGATGTGTACGCGCCGGAATTGCAGGACGTGAGCCAGAAATTGCAAGACGCGTACGCAGCTCCACGGCCGGGACTGTTCCGTCAGATCGTTGGCGCCTTACTCTCCAAAAGGAATCCGACCATCGGCGGCGTGGTCAGCGGAGAAACCCAGCGAGCGCGAACGATTGAGCCGTTTAGTTTGCCAAGCGAATCGAAAGCCATCCGGAAGGTCTGCCCGCAAATCGGCAAAATGCTCAATTACAACTCACCGGCGCACTCAGCAAAGGCACGCATTACAGAAGGGAGTGGCGGGGTGGCCCAGTTAAGAAAAGCTAAGCTTTCGTTAGCTCGCCGCACGACAGGCACTATTTGCTGCGCTGGTCGGTCAGCGAGGCCGCGGTCTGCAAGGTGAGAACAGGGGTTCGATGGGGACGTGGGACATCCAGAACGATCACCCTTACTGGATCGACGCCGTTGCCGCGGTTCAGTTTGTTATCGAAAAGCTTTAGGTATTTGCCGAGCAGTTCTAAGCTGCGTACTTTGTCGGCGAGCTTGATGTGCAAACTTCTATTATTGCGGGCTCTGCCTCGCGAGCGTCTACGGGAGCGACTCTCAGTTCTTATTTCCAGAAGGGCCGCTGCTTGATCTCGGGTTAGTCCGGATAGGTTAACGCACGCGTCGCCGGCACCGTCGATTTGGATGTCGTCCGCTATGTTTGCAAAAGCAATTTTGCATAGCTCTTCGACTACCTTACTTGCCGACAGCTCATGTTTCTGTGCGATACCGCAAAGGAACTCCTCAACAAGCTTCTGGATACCGGAGTTCTTTAACCATCGCGATGCCATCACGTGGGCGGAAGTCTTCGGACAGCCGGCCGACAGTGCCGCTCTTGTACCGTTGTGCTGAGGATCCTCAGCATAGGCCAAAGCGAACTGTCTCTGGCGGTGAGTAAGCTTCTGGGACATTGAGTGCTCCGAGGATGATTGTACGAGGTGAATTTGCTCCCCTGCTTCCTTATCCACAAGAGCTTTCTTCACAAACCCAACGGGATTGAACGAAACGGCGGGTCTCGAGAGCGATTCGCGTCCCTTCGTCACTCCGAGCGGAGAGCGTCGATGGGATTGATGGAGGCGGCTCGGAAGGCGGGGATGGCGGCCGCGGTGATGGTGACCACGGTCAGTGTCGCGACGGCAGCGGTCAGGGTGAGCGGGTCGTGCGAGGAAACACCGTACAACATCGTCACGACGAAGCGGATCGTGAAAAAGAGCGCCAGTGCGCCGAGCGCAAGTCCCCAGGCGAGCAGGCCGAGGGCTTCGCCGAGCACCATGCGCAGAACTGATCCACGCGAGGCCCCCAGAGCGACGCGGACGCCGATTTCGCTGGTGCGTTGCGCAAGCCCCGCAGACAGCAGGCCATAGAGTCCAAGAGCGCTGAGGAGGAGAGCGAGAAGGCCAAAAAAATTGGCGAGCAGAGTGATTAGCTCCTGACTGCCGAGTGCGGCATCCATTTGTTCTCGAAGGGTGACGAAGAGTACAAGCGGGATCGTGGGCGCGATTTCCTCAATCGTAGTGCGAAACGCGTCGACGGCCTGGGACTTCTTGGGGGTATTCATCAGAAAAACCAGGTTGCCGAGCCTGTCGATGCGCTGCACGGATAGTGGCAGATAGATCGTTCTGGGCGGCGCCTGGCGGAGGTCGAAAAACTTTGCATCTTCAGCAAGCCCGACCACTCGGCACGAGAATTCGTCTTCAAAGTCCGCAGTCTTGCGGCTGCGCACGTACTGACCGACCGGCGATTGGCCTGGGAAAAAGAAGCGCGCCGCCGACTGATTCAGAATGCAGACATCGAGTTGGCGATCACTCTTCTCGAATTCGCGTCCATCGAGGATGCGCGTCTGAATGGTGCGGAAATAGCCGGCGCCAACGTCGTTGTAGGGCATCTGCGTGTCTTCGGGCGGATTCGGCCCGTTCGACACCGCTAGGAAATCGCCGGTGATCTTTTCTCCAGTCATTGGCGTCTGCGAAACCGCGGTTGCGGAGTTCATCGCCGGCATTTCCTGAAGCCGGTCGACCATCCGCTGATAAAGGTTGAGCTTCGTGTCGCCTTTTAGCCCAAGCGTATCCATCGGCGAGGTTTGGATCGTGACATGATCGAGGTCGAAGCCGGTATTTTCCGATCGCAACTTCACCACGCTTTGCGAAAGCAGCGTCGCGATCGCGACCAGAACAAGCGACAGTCCCACCTGAACCGGCACAAACATCCGTCCGGCAATCTGTCGCCGTCCGCCCATGCCCGTCCGCGATTTGAGGAGCAATCCCGGATCCGTGCGCGCTGCGCGCCATGCCGGCAGAGTCCCAAACAGCAATGTTGTGAGGACCGCAAACGTCATCGACATCCAGAACATCGCTTTGTCGGGATGGACGTCGATGGACTCCGACATCATCGGATCGCGGAAGAAGCGCAGCAGAAAATCGCTTCCGAACCACGCCGCGGCAGCACCCAGTGCGCTGCCCGCAAGTGCGATCACAAAACTTTCAGTCAAATACTGTCGCACGAGGCGATAGGCGGAAGCTCCGACAGCCGAGCGAACCGCGAACTCGCGCTGTCGCGCCGCGATTCGCGCCATCATCAAGCCACCGATATTCACGCAGCAGAGCAGCAACACCACGCCGACAAGTCCTTGCATCAGGTACAACGGCTTCCTGTACGTGCGACTGACGTAGGTGGGCAATCCAGCGCGCGCGGAGTTCACAACGAAATAAGCCTTCTCAACATACGGGTCGTGCTGGTATTTCGCCGGAATGAAGCGGGCGAAAAGATCCTTTTGCATCGCGGCAGCTTCGGCCTCAGCCTGCTGCATGGTGACGCCTGGCTTGAGGATGCCGATCGCCGAGACACCCCAAACTGCTTCCGGATCATCCAATGTGGCTTTGCCAGCGAGCGTGTCTTCCATCTGCAAGGGCATGTATATTTTTGGCTCCTGGCCGGGCCGGACGCCGTGAAAATCTGGAGGAGTAACACCAACAATCGCGGCGGTGATTTCCTTGTGCGAGTTTTGGTCCAGAACTTTGAGTTGAGTTCCGATGACATCGGGCGAGCGACCGAAGCGCTCGCTCCAGAAACCGTAGTTCAAGACAACGGGCCAACCGGTGTGTGGACCACCACGCACGTCGTCGTACGGCGCGATCAGCCGGCCACGATAGGGCTGAATGCGCATCAGATCGAACGCATTGCCGCTGACCAGCACGGCGTAATAGTTGCGGATCGTGCCGTTGTCCTCCTTCATCAGCACATCTTCGCCGCTCCATCCCGAAAGTTCGCGGAAGGATGTTTGCTGGGCCTGGTACGCCTGCAGCATGCGATACGGAATGGACGAAGCGTTCTCTTCGGAGTCAGGCTCCGCCGCGGAAGCGACGCCGATTCTGACAAGCTGCCACGCCTGCGGCGTCGGCAGGCTGCGCAGAACGAGGCCATAGAGCATCGTGAAGATCGCGGTGTTGGCGCCGATGCCGAGCGCGAGTGTGAGGATCGCGGTCAGCGAAAGAATAGGGTTCCTGCGAAGGGAGCGAAGGCCTAGAAGTACGTCGCGGTAGATGTTGTGAAGCATCGTCGGAGTTTAGCTCGAGTCCAATCGATTGGACAGATAGTTTGACGATGAAACAGCGGGACGGATAGGAGAGGAAGTCGCGGCAGTTCCCCTTCTAAAACTAGCCTTCCAAGAAACTTGTGATTTCCGAACCCCTCCAATCCGCAGAAACAGATGTTCCGCAAGGCGGGATTGGGCCATCTCCTACGTGCTCGACATCGAGAGGCACTAAAGGCAAACTGTCACGAGCCGGGGCGTTTATCTGCAATCTGGACATATTGGGTGTCCGCCCAAAAACCCGTCGAAACGAGCGTCGATAACGTCTTTGTTTTGTTCACTCGCTATTCACTCGGCAGGCCTGCCCAAAAAGAACTGTTTCTGGGCCAATTTTACAGGCCGTAGGGGTTTGCTGTATTGCGGGTGGACTACTCTAAGCCTAGCATCGGGCTCTAACTTCTTGGTTGGGGATCACTGATGGCCTTACAGCTCGTCGAACCAAGCCCAGGCAGGTTCCGTTACAAGTGCGATAATTGCGGCTTCGAGTTTCCAAAAGACCAGCCGGTTACGCAGAGCGAGCTTGGGCCACCACCCGAACACCACTGCCCGAATGAGGGGCGCGTAAACGTGAAGAAAATCATGGAGCGGCAGGATTAGCTTCTATTCGGGTTTTCCGGTGAAGCCTGCGAGTTCTTGAGGATTGCGAGCGCGGCGACCGTGGCCCTCGGGTAAGACATTCAGAATTTTGGGCCTACCCTACCCCGGGTGGGCGCCCCCGCCCCTACCCCTTCCTTGGCAGCCCGGCGGGGCTTAGCCCTCGGATTTATCGCATCCAGTTGGAGCTAACCTTGCACGTTCAATATTGTTTCAGGAGAACGGCGGGCTCTAAAACGGCTGGCGCTGTGGCGCAAGGATTGCTCCGCCGCCCGTTGGGTATTCGTCAAATTCGCCGTGATAGTTACCGCGGCTATAGCTTCGGCTCGGTCAATATGCCAGCGGAAATGAGCCTTCTCAATTGTTGCTTCCGTCGTATTCGCTTAAAGTCAGGGTCCTGCAACCGTTCTTCATGTTTCCGGTAGCATTCCAGGAAGCCTCCCAGGAAATGCAGTCCTCTTTTGGGGCTGCCGGACGCCACTCTTACCGCTTTAAGAAAAACAAACAGAGGATGACTCCAAGTGTAGTATTCGCCCTGGCCGCGTTGCTGATATAGCTGTCTTGAACAGAGTCCTTCGCCCGTAGGACGTTTGTGAATCACGCGATTTTCAAAGAAACTTCTGGTTTTCCAGCCGTGCTTCCAAGCGTACACTTCGTCGATGGTGTCCCATCCCATGTAGGTACACAAGCTTCCGATCTCCTCTAGGCACTTCCTGCGATACATCTTCAATCCACCTCGAACGTGGTAGTGCGGGGCTTTTTCCAAAACGAATCGGCCGTTCTTCTTCTCAACGTACAAGCCACCACCGGCAATTCCTAGCTTCTCGTCTCCGGCAAATTCGGCAAGTATTCTTGCGATGTAGTCGGTGTAAAATTCGAGGTCTGAGTCAAATCGAGCCAGAAAATCGTAAGGATGAGACCGTGCCACTTCGAGGGCTTGCTGAATTGCGCCTTCTCCGCCAGGTTTGCGGGCTTTCTGCTTCGGTAGGCAAATCAGCTCGATAAAAGCATAACGCTGCGAGTAAGCCCGGACAATTTCTGGCGTACCGTCTGTGGAACCATCATCCACAATCACCCAGTGGCTGGGTAGAACTGTCTGTGCAGCAATGGACTCGATCATTCGGCCAATGAACTGCTTTTCGTTGTATACCGGGCTAACCAGAACATACGTACGTTGGAGGGAGGCAGGCCGTCCTTTCCAGGTATCAACAGTCAGGGATGTCAAAGTCTCGGGCAGCGGACTGAGTGTTTGCATTATCACTTCTCTAGGTTACGCAGGTCGCACGATCGGCTTTCATCGAGAGCACCTCGAAGGTGCAGCATGATTCATCACTGTTAGTTCAGCTATGGTACTTGTTCAATGGGATACTGCGCCGTCCTGAATTACGAACATTTTCAGAAATTCGGCACAGCAGGCAGTGGAATCAGAACCGAGAACATAGACTTTGTTGATCGGACCATCTTCAACCCGTTCGGCAAGACGAAAGCCGCGCGGCGAAAGGTGACCATGACCGCAGATGTAGTAGAGCTGCTGAAGCGGCGTACAAAAAAGGCGAAGAGTCCATTCGTGTTTCTTTCGAAGGGTAAACCTGATCAGCCGATCGGGAGTGTAAGAAAGGCGCATGACGCGGCAGTTGAGAAGGCCGGCATCAAGGAACATTTCCGGCTCTACGACTTACGGCACACGTTTGCGACTCGGGCTGTGGCTGCTGGAGTTGATCTTCCAACCCTTTCCGCGATTCTAGGACACACGAGCATTCAGATGACAATGCGCTACGTGCATCCGGCGGAGGAACAGAAACGCTTTGCAGCGGGGAAGCTCGAGACTTTCAGGCTCGCGGGGATGGTCGAAGCGATCGAAAAAAGTCGGCAGGCCACTACAATTTCCGCTACAGTGCAGTGAGAGCGATGAGAACGAACGTCCACAACTTATTGAAAGATTTGGTCGGGGCGCCGAGATTTGAACTCGGGACCTCCTGCGCCCAAGGCAGGCGCGCTACCAGGCTGCGCTACGCCCCGACTGAAGTGCTGCATTGATTCTAAAGCACTTTCCAACTTTGTTGCTACTCCGAAACCC
>Ga0182018_10001127_pt1 | contig 31819 bp, 27 predicted proteins | sample 812P2MmetaG_FD_120490 | JGI IMG/M metagenome (GOLD analysis project Ga0182018, IMG submission 120490) | Permafrost microbial communities from Stordalen Mire, Sweden - 812P2M metaG | ecosystem: Environmental > Terrestrial > Soil > Wetlands > Permafrost | place: Sweden: Stordalen | collected...
CCAGTTGGGCGGATTTGCGGACGTTCTGATATTTCCCGTAGTATGATAAGTTTAAGAGCTTTAGCGTTCCGTATGATCTCCATCGGCGATACCCTCCGCCGCGAACGGCAGAGACGCAATCTCGAATTGGCGAAGATCGCCGGAGAACTGAAAATCTCCGCGCGATTCCTCGAGGCGATGGAACGGGACGATTTCGGCAAGCTGCCCGGGGGAGTGTTCACCAGGAGTTTCGTCCGCCAATACGCGGCATATCTCGGTTTGGACGCGGACGAACTGGCGGCCGAGATGGAGCGCGCCGCGGAACCGGAACCCGAGGTTTCGCAATTCTCCGATAAATCGAAGCCGGACGTGCCGGGGATGCAATTGGAATCCGGCGACAGTTGGCGATACAGCGGCGACGGCCGCACTTTCTGGCCACCGTGGATTCGTGCGGGATTGCTGCTGGTCGTATTGATGCTGGTCTGCTCGGGCGTTTATTGGTGGTGGGAAAGACCGCGCCACCAGGTGTTGGCGCATGAAACTCCGCCCGCTCCCAGAGTGATTCCGGCGGCACAACCTGCGCCTCCCGCAGTTGCGCCACCGATCGAAAATCCGCCAGCGGCCGCCGCTCCTTCCACCGCCGACGCGGCTGGTTCGCCGCCCGCGGCTACGCAACCACAACCCGTGGAGAAGCCCGTCGCGGAAAAGCCCGCGGAGTCCGCTGCCGCGCCGGCCGCCGCCATGCCGCCTGTAGCCGCCCCGGCGATAGCGGTTTCCGCGCCCAATCCGAATGCCACGGTGCGCGTGGGCATCACAGCCGACGAAGCCGTATGGATCCGCGCCGAAGTGAACGGAAAATACCAATTCTCGGGTACCCTGCAGCCGCACGAGAGCCGCAATATCGACGCCGATGGCGAAGTGAAATTGCTCCTGGGGAACGCGGGCGGCGCCACCTTCACGTTGAACGGCAAGCCGGTGGGCGCGGTAGGGCCCAAAGGCCAGATCCGCACCGTTCAGTTTACTTCGGGCGGCTTCCAGATCGTCTCGCCGGCCAAGCCGCCCGACCCCCTCGACCGCCGCTGACGCATTTCCATCCGCTGCCGCCGGCGCTCCAACGCCAATAGTTCCCGCCGCCTCCCGAGCTTGGTCCGTTCGTCCACTTTGCGCCAGAACTTGCGGAAATAACTGACCGCCGAGAGCATCGCAAAGACCACCACGATCCACATCAGGATCATTCCCGGCAGTTGCAGCGCCGGATGCCGCACGGCCAGCAGCATGCACGAAACGGCCACCACCTGGGAGAACATTTTGGTCTTGCCCAGGTCGTTGGCCTTGATGGTGTAGCCTTCGGCCGCGGCGATCTGGCGCAGTCCCGAGACGGCGAATTCCCGCCCGATAATCAGAATCGCCATCCATCCCGGCAATACCCGCACCTGCACCAGGGAGATCAGGGCGGCGGAGATCAGCAGCTTGTCGGCAATCGGGTCGAGCAGCGTACCGACGGTGGTGACTTGCTTCCAGCGCCGCGCCAGGTAGCCGTCCAGCAGGTCCGTGCCCGCGGCCACCAGGAAGATCGCCAGCGACAACCACTCGTTGGTCACCGCGAACGGCCGCATCCAGACGAGGCCTTTATCCTGCACCAGCGCCGCCACCAGCAGCGGTACGAAGAAGATCCGGAGAATGGTCAGCGCATTCGGAACGTTCATCGGCCCAAATCAACTATAATGCGCGGCATACCCCGTCAACAACTGCGCCAGCGCTTATACTTATTATTTGACCATGCTTGTCTCCCGACGTACCTTCTTTTTTGGCAGTCTCGCGCTGCCCGCGTTTGCCGCTAAGAAAAAGCCGGCGGCGCTGCGCCCCGGCATTCTACTGATCCTGGTGGACGAGCTTCCCGCGTTCATGCTCGGCTCCTACGGGAACAAGCAGGTGCGCACGCCCAATCTGGACCGGCTGGCGCAGATGGGCATCCGCTTCACCAACCACTTCGCCTGCGCGCCCTCGCCCGGGGCCGGCCGCAACACGCTGCTCACCGGCCGGACGCCCATGCAATTGGGCGATGCCGGCAGCCTGTCGGCCGACGATCTCACGCTGGCCAAGATCCTCGGCCCGGCGGGGTATGCCGCCCAGGAAGGCGACGCCGGCGCGGCCTTGCAGTTCCTGGATGGGCAGTCGGCGGGCAAGCCTTTCTTCTTCACTCTCAACTGTCCCAGCCTGCGGCCGCCCTACGACAACGTTCCGCAACAATATGCGGACCTGTATGCGGCGGCGCCATTCGATGGCTACGCGCCCGATCTGCCCGCGGCCAACGCGGCCGAAGGCAAGGAAATGCTGCGCAACATTCTAGGCAATGTGCGCAAAGCGGCAGGCGCGGTGACGGCTCTCGACGATACGGTGCAGACGGTGCTCGCCAAACTGCGCGCGCGCGGGCTGCTGAATACCACGATGGTGGTGTTTACCGCCGCCAGCGGCGGGCTATGGGGCCGGCATGGCCTCTGGGACGCCGCCGGCGCATCCGATCCGCCGAACATGTTCGACGAAGCCGTGTCCACGCCGATTTTCTGGAGCTGGCCGGGGCATATTCCCGCGGTGGCGCATCGGCCGGACCTGGTGAGCGCCTACGATTTCGTGCCCACGGTTTGCGACATCCTCACTCTCGATCCGCCCAAACGCAATCTTTGCGGCCGCAGTTATGCGGCACTGGTGACCGGGAAGCCTCTGCCCCCCAAATCGCCGTGGCGGATGGCGCTGTGCGCCCACCAGGGGAATACGGATATGTCGCGCGAGGACCGCTATAAGCTGGTGTCGCGCAATGACGGCAAGGGCCCCAACGAACTCTACGATCTGGTGATCGACCCCGGGGAGAAGGAAAATCAGGCCGAGAACCCGCAGTTTTTGACCATCCACAACGAGTTGGCGGGCATCCTCGATCAGTGGAAGAAGCAATCCTCCTCGGATGCCGCAGCGAGTCCCGCGCCCGTTGCCCGAAAGAAGAAGAAACGGTAGCCGGCAAGCCCTCCGGCTTATCGACGCCGGTCAATTTTCGAAGCGGGCTTTCTGCATGGCGGCCGTGCCGCTATAAGAGCGCGCCTTCCTTTTCCATTCCAGGTAGTTGCGGCCTGCCACGGGCAATCTTTCGGCAAGAAAGCCCTCAAGAGCGGGGTTTCTCTCCCGGATCGTCACCAGACGGGCGGAATCGCGGTAAGGCAGGGGCCGCAACAGCACGGCCTGGATCACGCTGAGGATGGCGGTGTTGGCGCCTACTCCGAGGGCCGTCGCCAGAACGGCGGCGATCAAGCCCGGGCCGCGCCGCAAGGGGCGGGGGGCAAAACGAAAGCCGGCAGGCGTAGTCTTACGGCCATTGGCACACGCCGACTTCCAGGGTGGGCCACGGGAGGAGCTAGCCCGGGCGTGTTCCCAACCGGAACAGCGGTTTGCGGAGACCGAACGGGTCCGCACCCCGGGCAAGACAGGCTACTATTTCTTAACGCCGGCCGGAACAGTGCACTTGTCGAGAGTATGACTGTTCTTCGAATAGCAAGTGCCGAGGTCGTTGAGGTTCGGGTCTTTCTTCATCGCGTCCGGTGTTCCCACTTTGACGTGGCATCCGGTGCACGACTTGAAGCCCTCTTTCTTCTGGTATTCCGGTTTGCCGTACGTCGCCGTAGTGCAAATCAGGAATCCCGCCATCACGATCCCGGCCGGAATGGCCAGCTTCCAGGTGCGCATTGTAGTTCTCCTTCAGATTTAAAACATACCCCGATGTCCCAATATGCTGAAAAGCATTATAACTCCTGTGCGGAAACTCTCTACGGATTGTGGAATTAAAATCCCATAATCACCATCTCTCACAGGTTGGCGTCCGTCTCCAGGCTGCGCCACAGGTACCAGCTCGCCACCGTGCAGTAGGGCCGCCAGCGGTGGGCGAGGACCTCCATTTCGGCGGGCGTGGGCGGCTCCGGCAGGGCGTAGGCCTTGCGCATGGCGTTGCGGATGCCCAAATCTCCGGTGGGCAGGACATCCGTCCTGCGCAAGGCGAAGATGAGGAACATGTGCACCGTCCAAACGCCGATGCCTTTGACCAGGGTAAGCCGCTCGATCACCACGGCGTCGTCCAGCGCCGCCAGCTCTTCGAACACCACCCGGCCGTCGCGGGTGTGGCGGGCCAAGTCGCGGATGTAGGCCGTTTTTTGCTTGGACAGGCCCAGCGTCCGCATCCGCGCCGGGCGCAGCTTGAGGATGTTTTCGGGCGTCAGTTTACCGCCCGCCGCCTGGGCCAGCCGCCCAAAAATGACACTGGCTACGCGCCCGCTCAACTGCTGGGATACAATCGACTTGACCAGCGTTTCGAAATCCGGGTCGCGGAATTGGATACCATAATCTCCTACGCGGTCGATGATTTCGGAGAGTACCGGATCGTTGCGCCGGAGGTGCTGAATGGCTTCTTTCATGTTGAAACAGGATTGCGCCGGGATACGTCATTATTGTACCGGCATGCGACCACTCCTCGTATTCACCCTGGGGGCTGTACTCCTGGCGCAGACTCCCCCACAGCAGACCAAGCCAAATCTCGACGACATGCCCACCATCAAAGTGGATGTGGACGTGGTCAACGTCCTGGCCTCCGTCCGCGACAAAAAGAATGGCTTGGTGCCCAACCTCGAGCAGAGGGATTTCACCATCCTGGAGGACGGTAAACCCCAGCCGATCAAGTATTTCACGCGGGAAACCGATCTTCCGCTCACCATCGGGCTGCTGATCGACGTCAGCGGCAGCCAGCGCAATCTCATCCAGATCGAGCGCGACGCCGCTTCGCAGTTTTTCTCCCAGGTTCTGCGCAAAAAAGACGAGGCATTTCTGCTGGCCTTCGGGGAAGAAGCCGAACTATTGCAGGATTACACCAACTCCGCCAGATTGTTGACCTCGGCGATGCGCGATCTGCGCGTCAGTTCCGGCGTGGGCGGCCTCGGACCGGGACCGGTCCCCACCGCGGGCGGCCCGCGCGGTACGGTGCTCTACGACGCGGTGTATCTGGCGGCGAGCGAGAAACTGCGGACCGAAGTGGGGCGCAAGGTCATCGTGGTGATTACCGATGGCGTGGATGAAGGCAGCCGCTTGCCGATCAAGGAAGCGGTGATGGCCGCCCAGAAGGCCGACGCCGTGATTTACAGCATCGAGTATGAGGACCCGGCATTCTACGGCCGGGGCTGGGGCATCAGCATGGGTGGGGGGGCCGGCGCCAGTGCCCTCCATCAAATGTCCGACGAGACCGGGGGCCATGTTTATCGCGTGGGCGGCAGGAACACGCTGGACGTGGTCTTCAAGGAACTGCAGGACGAAATGCGCAGCCAGTATTCCATCGGCTACACTCCCTTGAACGACAACAAAGACGGATCTTACCGCAAGCTGGAAATCAAGTTGGCGAGTAAAGATATGAAAGCCCAGGCGCGCAAAGGCTACTACGCGGTCAAGCCGGAGGCGCGGTAGGGCTCGCTGGAGCTTGACGTTTCCTCCGGCGGAGGCGCCAGGCAAAAGGCGCTTCGGAATCGCGGCTCAGTAGGCACTGCGCGTTTCCGAGCCGCGATCGAAGGGAGCGGTTATTTTTGACGAGCCCTCAGCTCCGGCCGCAACCCGGCCCTTTCGGACAGGTCCCGTGCGCATCCTCCCCAGGGTGTTTCACTCGTAGCGAAGGCAAACAATCGGATCGAGATTCGCCGCGCGGTTGGCCGGATAATATCCAAAAAACAAACCCACGCTCACGGAAATCGTAAACCCCAGCATGATCCACAACGGCGACACAAATGCCGGAATCGCGGGCAGCGCGGTTCGCACCGCGAATGCAATCAGGGCGCCCAATAAGATTCCGATCACCCCACCGATGCACGAGAGCACGATCGCTTCCAAAAGAAATTGAACGCGGATATCGGATTTGCGGGCGCCCACGGCTTTCCGGACGCCAATCTCGCTGGTCCGCTCCGTGACCGAGATCAACATGATATTCATCACCCCGATGCCGCCCACCAGCAATCCCACGCCGCTGATGATCCCGGTCAGCAAAACCATGGCGCCGGTCAGTTGATCCCACAACGAACTGAGAAAGTCGGGCGATGTGATATCGAAATCGTCCTCCGCGTTATAGGGCACGTGGCGCTTGCGCCGCATGGCTTCTTCCACCTGGTCCTTCACGGCGTCGAGCGAAACCCCGTCTTTCCCGGCCACCGCGATGAACCGCTCCTTGATCTCCGGGAAACTCTTGCGGAAATTGCTCATCGGGATGCAGGCGAACTGATCCACGCCGAAGCTCGAAAAAAGTCCTTGATCGGGCTCGAAGACGCCGGCCACTTCGTACAGGCGCCCGTCCAGGCGCACCGATTTGCCCAGCGGGTCGACGGACGGGAACAGGGAATCGGCGATGGCGCGCCCGATGATCACCACGTTGCGCGCGTGTTCCTCGTCGAAGGCCGAAATGAAGCGTCCCTCGGCCACGGAAAACAGCGGGAAGGCGTTGATGTACTCGGGCTGCACGCCGCGCAGGAAAAAACGCTCGACGTGCGCGTCGCCGTATCGAATCTCGTCGGTCTGATCGTTGAAGTTGATGCGATTGGCGAACACCGTGGCGTAAGAGACCGCCGGACTGGTCTCTTCGATGAAGGCGGCGTCCTCCTCTTCCAGATATTTCCTCACGCGGATCTTGGCGGGCAGCCGGGCGGTGTTCTGCATGGGCGGAATGCGCGTGATGAAAAGCGTATTCGAGCCCAGACGCTGCACGCGTTCTTTGATCTCGCCATTCAGCCCGTCGATGATGGAGGCGACGGCGATCACGGTGGTCACGCCCATCACGATTCCGAGGATGGTCAGGCCGGAACGGACCTTACGGGCTCGCAGCGTATCGAGCGCGACTGACAAGTTTTCGAGCGCTTCGTGGCGGGTCATCCAGTCTCCGTTCGGAGCGCGTTCACGGGATCGAGATTGGCCGCCTTGCGCGCCGGATAGATTCCGAAGAAGAGCCCGATGGTGGAACTGATCACCAGGCCGAGCACCGCGACCCAGGTCTGCACGGAGGCCGGAAATGAGGTCAGAGTCCGCAGCGCGAGCGCGCATCCGAAGCCGATCGCGATACCGATGGCGCCTCCTATCAGGCACTGCAGCAGGCTTTCGGCGAGAAACTGGCGCAGGATATCGGACTTGGTCGCGCCCACCGCGCGGCGCACGCCGATCTCGCGGGTCCGCTGCGTGACGCTGACCAGCATCACGTTCATGATGACGATGCCGCCCACCACCGCCGAGATGGAACTCACCATCACGAATACCGCGAAGAACGATCCGCTGATGCTCTGCCAGAGCGCGATATAACTTTGCGAGGTGCCGATGAAGAAGCTGTCGTCCTTGCCGGGCGGGTCGTGACGGCGCGAACGCATGATCACGCGCGCTTCGTCCTGTGCGCGATCGAAATTCCGCTCCCCACCCGAGGCTTTGATTTCGAGGGTCAGGCTGGAGCGTGAACCGCGCACCTTCAGGTAGGTGTTGAGCGGGATGACGACGTAATTGTCCTGATCCTGGCCGAGCACGGAACCAAGCTTCTGAAACGTGCCGACGACCGTGAATTCCAGACTCCCGGTGCGAATTCTGCGGCCGATGGGATTCTCATGGGCGAAGAACTGATCGACCATCGACGCGCCGATGATGCAGACATACGCCGCATGGCGGTCTTCGCCCGGTGTGAAGTAGCGCCCGAGGTCCAGGGTGCGCGTGTCGATATCGATCATGCTGGGCGTGTACCCGATGATCGCCGTGTCGTCCGTCTGCTTGTTCCGGTACTGCACCGAAAGCGTGCCGCTGGCCGATGCGCCCACGGCTTCGCAGGCTGTGCAAAGCTCGGCGACCGCGCGGTAGTCCGAAATATCGATGTTTTTGTTCTTGAGCGACTTCACGACGACGGTGAAATCCACCACCGCGAACGGAGTCTTGGCGAGGCGGAAGACGTTGGTCCCGAGATTGGCGATCTTCTGCTCGACATAGAGATTCGCGCCCTGCACGAGTGTCATCACGGTCATCAGCGTGGCGACGCCCATGGTGAGGCCGAGGACCGTCAAGACCGCACGGAGCTTGTGCGCATTGAGGGCATCGACGGCGACTCGCAGATCATCCCGAAGGCTCACCATGGGGTATCTTCTATTTAGAGCACGTTTTGGGGATAAGTCGGATGGGGCGCTTTTCACGCCCCACCGAGCCGCGGCTCCGGTGCTTGATTCGCGGCTCGGTCCTACTCACCGCTCTTTTTAATGGCCTCCTCCTACCCGAATGACCGATGTGCGTAGCGGCTCCCGCGCGGCATCCTGGAGTCACAGGAGATTTCATGGCAAACGAATTAACGGCTCTTTCGAGCGAATTGGCGGACGTAGTGGGGAAAGTGGGGAAGTGGGTGGTGGCCGTCGATGCGCGGCCGCGATTTGGGTCGAGCGGCGTATTCTGGCGCCCGGGCATCGTGGTGACGGCGGAACACACCATCCGGCGGGAGGAAGAAATCACCGTCACCTTGCCGGATGGCGCCAACGTGCAGGCTACCGTGGCCGGCAGCGATCCGGGCACTGATTTGGCGGTGCTCAAGGTAGACGGGAACGCGGTCGAAGCGCCCGTGATCGCCGCGGCGGAGCCGGTGCCGGGCAACCTGGCACTGTCCATTGGCCGCTCGCCCGATTCGGGCGTGAATGCCACCATGGGGATCGTCAGCGCGGTCAGCGGTTCCTGGCGCACTTGGCGCGGAGGGCGTCTCGATCGCTATATCCGTCTCGACCTGACGCTTTACCCCGGCTCCTCGGGCGGCCTGGTGGTCAATACCAAAGGGGAGGCCATCGGGATTGCCACGTCGGCACTGTCGCGCATCGCCGGACTGGCCATCCCGGCTTCCACCGTCGACCATGTGGTGGAAGAGATCCTCTCGCGCGGCCACGTGGCGCGCGGCTATCTGGGAGTGGGGCTGCAACCGGTGGAGTTGCCCGATCATCACAAAGGTCTGATCGTGTTGTCGCTAGAGCCGGAGGGGCCGGCGGCCAAAGCCGGCGTGCTGATCGGCGACGTGGTGGTGTCGCTGGCCGGGACGGCCGTGGACAGCACGGACGATATCCAGACGGTGCTCGAGAAGCATGCCGTCGGGCAAACCGTTCTGGCCGGACTGGTGCGCGGCGGAGTGGCGCTGAATATGGGGATCGTGATTGGGGAGCGGTCCCGGAGGAACTGACATGCGGGAATTCGGAGAGATTGCCGAACGGTTGCGGCGTTCCACCGTGCAGATCTTCGCACGGGGCCGCGATGGCGGCGGGTCGGGAGTGATCTGGAGTGCCGGCGGCCGCATTGTGACCAACTCGCACGTGGCGCGCGCGGCGCAGGCCGACGTGGTTCTGTGGGACGGCCGGCGGCTTCCGGCGCGCCTGATTTCTCGCGATGCGCGCCGCGATCTGGCGGTATTAAAGGTGGCGGATTCGAGCCTGCCTGCCGCTGCCGCGGGCGATTCCGACGCGCTGCGCCCCGGCGAACTGGTGATCGCGATCGGCAGCCCGCTGGGATTCGCCGGCGCGCTTTCCACGGGCGTGGTCCATTCGGTGGGGACTATTCCGGGGATGGGCCGGGAACGCTGGATCGGCGCCAACGTGCGGCTAGCTCCCGGCAACTCGGGCGGACCGCTGGCCGACGCGCAGGGCCGCGTGGTGGGCATCAACACCGCGATCGTCAACGGCCTGGGAGTGGCCGTGCCCGCGAATGCGGCCGCCGACTTTCTGCGCCGGGGAGCGCGGCCGTCGCTGGGGGTGACGCTGCAGCCGGTAGCTCACGGACTGCGGATTCTGGCGGTGGAACCGGACGGCCCCGCGGCGCTGGCATCGCTGCGGCCGGGCGACATCCTGGTGGGAACTTTCGAGCGTCTCACGGAGATGCTCGATTCCGGCCTCGATTCGGGCCTCGATTCCGGCAAGGCCACGCTGCGGCTGCCCTTCTTTCGGGGCGACGTTTCGCGCCTGCGCGAAGTTTTCGTGCGCCTGGCGCCGGCACGGGCGGAGGCGGCGTGATTCGCCTCGCGATCGCGGCCGAATCCGCGGTCGTACGCGCCGGGCTGGAGGCGCTGGCCGGTTCGCATCCCGGCATCGACCTGGCGGGCGCCTATCCGGACCTCAGTTCCCTGGAGGCATTGCGTCCGGACGTGGTGCTCGCCGCTTTTCCCTTGGAGGACCTTTCCCCGCCCGGCGATGGACACACGCCGGCCACAGTGCTGCTTACGAGCGAGCGGCAACCGGCCTGGACGCAGGAGGCATTTCGCCTGGGCGTGCGCGCCCTACTCTCGCGGGATGCCTCGGCGGCGGAGATTCTGGCCGCCGTCGAAGCGGCCGCCAGCGGTCTGGCGGTGGTGGATCCACGCGAACTGGAGACGTGGTTGGCGTCGACGGCGCCGGCCCCGGTGTCGGCGGAGCCTCACACGGTGACGGCGCGCGAGCTGGAGGTGTTACGGATGATGGCGGAAGGCGCGGCCAACAAGGCGATCGCGTGGAAGCTAGGGATTTCCGAGCACACGGTGAAATTCCACGTGGCGTCGATTCTGGGGAAGCTGCACGCCGCCAGCCGCACGGAAGCGGTAACGATCGGAGTGCGCAAGGGGCTGATTTTGTTGTGAGACATGGTGGGGCTCGTCGGCCTGCCGACTCTTCACGAGAGCCGGATACCGTTGCGGTGGCGGCGGGACGATGGCGTTTCGCGCGGACCAGGGGGGTCAGCCCAATAAGCGTTTCACTTAATCTTTAATCGTGACGGCCATTTATGTCGTGAAAGTGAAAGGCCGATGACACGGCAACCGGCGCCGTGCCCGTGGTGGTCACGACCGGCGGCGGGAGTGCGACAGCCAGCGTCACGCTGGCCCAATTCGCTCCTTCGTTCTTCCTGTTCGACAGCAAACACGGGGCCGGCATAATCCTCAGATCTGGCGGATCCGGCGCCTACGGCAGCGGCAGCGATAGCTACGACATCATCGGCCCGACCGGAACATCGCTTGGCTATTCGACGGTTGCGGCGAAAGCCGGCGACATCGTCGAGCTGTTCGGCACCGGGTTTGGTCCAACCAACCCGGAGGTAGAGGCCGGTCAGGCGTTTTTCGGCGCCGCCGCAACCACCAATGCGGTAACCCTGCTCATCGACAATGTAAGCGTCATCCCGATGTGGGCGGGCTTGTCCGGCGCCGGCCTTGACCAGATCAACGTGACTATTCCGGCGGCCCTCGGTACTGGGGACGTACCGCTGGTGGCGACCGTGGGAGGAGTGCAGACACCTCCGTACGTCGTGATTTCGCTTCAATAGTGAACGCTCGTATGTTGTAGTAGGCTCGAAGTTCCCGGTTCAGCTCTTCGAGGTGCTCAAGCGCCCGTGCCGCCTTCATCTCGGCGTGGCTAAGGCTCATGTTTTAGCGTATCACGGCCCGGGGGGGGGCCAAAACAGAATGCAGCGATGTTGTAGCCGACCGATCCTGTTGCAGACTTCATGGTTAGAGAAAGCTGCAAGGGCCTTCGTTCACATCGGCTTCCCGATCACGCCGATTCGTCACTTTGAGATATCACGCCCGACCCGCGGAAGTGGATCGACGCTAGCCTGAAGTCGCGATCTGGGAAGCGTGGGGTCCAAGTTGATCCGGTAAATGCCATTCCACCGCAACGGCGCGGTTGGCGCCAGTTTCGTCACGCTATAGCGCGTTCACAAAATCGTCCGGGGTGACGCCCGCCTGACGCAGAATACTTTGGAGTGTGCCAACAACTAAGTTGCGATGCATAGGCACCGTGACCCGCCGATTCCCTTGGACCATTTGAACATGAGAGCCGCTCTGTCTGGCGATCGAAAAGCCCAGTCGCTCCAGCGCTCTCACCGCCTCTGGTCCCGAGATGTCCCGGGTCAGTTTCACGCCTGGACCAGGATAGGATCGCTGACGAAGTGTATGCGGATTCGACGGGGAGCGGCGCCTTCGTCAAAGTGAATGGCGACCGCCTCGGTGATTTGCTGCTGCAAATCGCGGAGGTCTTGCCCCTGCGTGGTGATGCCGCCCACTCCATCCGGATCATCCCACCATGCCACCAGCCAACCCGATTGCTCGTCGCGTTGTACTTGCAGGGTGATTTCTTCCATGGCCTTAAGCTCATTATTCCATACCCACGCTTCTCCTTGTCGAAAGATCCTGTGCAAGCTCCCTCACCGGATGAATTCCTGGTTTCGTCCCCATCAGGTACGGTCGCGGCTCAGTGCGAGGCAGTCCACCGGGTCTCCTCTGGGTCAGCGGTTACTGGTAAGGGTGAGAACAACGCCGCGCCGCTGGTAGAGTTCCGGCACGAAGTTCTGCTCGGTGATGGGGGGCCGGACGTACTTCCTGCGGTCGAGAGTCGGGAGCTTGATGGGCTCGGGCGTTAGATCTTCGTACGGAATCAGCGACAGAAGGTGGCGGATGACGTTCAGGCGCGCGCACTTCTTGTTGTCGGCATTCACCACATACCAGGGAATCTGCTTGATGTCGGTGTGGGCGAACATTTCGTCCTTGGCTCGCGAGTATTCCACCCAGCGCCGCCGCGATTCCAGGTCCATGGGGCTCAGCTTCCAGCGCTTCGTGGGATCCTTGATGCGCTCTTGAAAGCGCCTCTCCTGTTCCTCGTCGCTGACCGAGAACCAATACTTGATGAGAATAATGCCTGAGCGGACCAGCATCCGTTCAAACTCGGGGCAACTGTGAAGGAATTCGAGATACTCCGTCTCGCCGCAGAAACCCATGACCCGTTCCACGCCGGCCCGATTGTACCAACTGCGGTCAAATAGCACCATCTCTCCGGCTGCCGGCAGTTGTACCACGTACCGCTGAAAATACCACTGAGTTTTCTCGCGCTCGGTGGGCGCGGCGAGAGCAACTACCCGGCAGGCACGTGGATTCAGACTCGTGGTGATTCTCTTGATGGTTCCGCCTTTGCCCGCGGCATCGCGCCCTTCGAAGAGCACAACCACCTTCAGGCCCTTGTGACGCACCCACTCCTGCAACTTGACCAGTTCGACCTGCAGATAGCGCAGTTCCTTGTCATAGTCGCAATCTGCCCGGTGGCGCGGCTTCTCCGAAGAGGCCGGCTCTATCGCAGGCGCCAACGACGCACCTCGAACTGCCCTTGCGAGAATGTCGATTTCCCGTAGACTGCGCCCATTTCCGTTGCTATTCTTTCCCACGGCGAAAACTCCCTGGTATTCATATCGGCAGCAAGGCAACTTTCTTTCTTGAGAAACGTCGGAGTTGATGACAGCCTGAGAACGCAGGCAGGAGGATGCGGCGGCGTGCCGCGCTCGATTCCGCCGTGAGGGCCAGGTGCTCCGCGATCATCCCGCCGTTGATAGCATACGGCTCTTTTGTCAGGCAGACTGCGCGGTTCGGCGTCACTTCACACTGGCAATGCCGGTGGTGGCGTCTACGTAAACCGCGAAGCCAGACTTTGGGGGACCGCTCCAGGGTTGCGAACCTCCGGCACCGCCCCCCGGCGAATGCTTTGTCCTTCATCGACGGCCGATTAGAAGAAATCCGGGCCTCGCGGCCTGCTGGACGAAACGAAAACGGCAGTTTTCAAACTGCTTCACTCGAACGGGGACAACTGAGATATGCTGTTTGTCCGAGGAGAGCATATGCGGCGGAGAGATATTTTGCCTGCGCTGGCGTTTTCCGCGGCGGCGGCCGCCCAGACGCCCGGGCGAGGGGAGCACAAGGGGCGCTTGAAGCAGTGTGTCACCCGCGGCGTTTTCGGACGCGGGATGAGCTTGGAAGATACGTGCCGGGAAGCCGCCCGCGCGGGTTGCTATGGATATGACCTGATCGGTCCGGCGGACTGGCCGACGCTGAAGAAGTACGAGCTGATTCCGACTATGTATCCTCCGGGCCCGGGTGGCACGATTCCCGATGCGCTCAACCGGAAGGAAAACCACGCCACTTTGGAAACGTCGATGCACGCGGCCATTGATGAAGCGGCCGCCAACGGCGTGCCCAGCATCATCACGTTTTCCGGGAACCGCCGCGGCATGGGAGACGCCGAGGGCGCCGACAACTGCGTAGCATTCCTGAACCGGGTGAAGGCCCATGCGGAGGACAAGGGCGTGAACATCTGCATGGAGTACCTGAACAGCAAAGTGAACCACAAGGATTACATGTTCGACCACATCGCGTGGGGCGTGGATGTGATGAAGCGGATCAATTCACCGCGCGTCAAGATTCTGTACGACATTTACCACGCGCAGATCATGGACGGCGATATCGTGCGCAATATCCGCGACGATTTTCAGTGGATCGGCCATTTTCATACGGGCGGAAATCCGGGGCGGCACGAGATCGACGAGACCCAGGAGCTGAACTACCGGTTCATTGCCCAGGCAATCGCGGAGCTGGGATTCACCGGGTATGTGGCGCACGAGTATTCGCCGGCGCAGGGACGCGATCCGCTGGCGAGTTTGCGGCAGGCGATGGAAATCATGCAGGTTTGAGAAGAACCCCATGCGACAAACCGTTTGGCTCATCCTGGGGATCGGCGCGGTGGCGCTCGCCTGCCGCGCGCAAACGCTGCCCGACGCGCCCGGCAAGGCGGCTTACCAGCGCGCGTGCGGAACCTGCCACGCCGCCGAGATGGTGCTCGGGCGGGCCATGAACCGCGACCAATGGGGCGCGGAAGTGGCGGACATGATTACGAAAGGCGCAAAGATCGGCGACGCCGATTTTCCGGTGATCGTGGATTACCTGGCGCGGAGCTTTCCCCCGGCCCCTTCGCCGGCTTCCGGTTCCGGCCGGGGCGCCGGCGCCGGGCGCGGTGGCGGCGGAGGCGGGCTTACCATGGGGCCGAACGACCAGCAGGTGGTGGACCCGGCGGCGGAGGCGCGCGGCCGAACCGTCTACATCGCGGAATGTGTGACGTGCCACGGATCGAAGGCGCGAGGCTCCCGCGACGACGCGCCCGATATTTCACGCGGCCCCGATCTGGTTCGCTCGCTGGTGGTCCTGCACGACCGTTATGGCGGCGCCATCGGTCCTTTTCTGGCGAAGGGCCACCCGATGCAAAGCGGCAAGTCGAGCGCCTCGCTGGCGCAGCCCCAAATTCTGGATCTTTCGCATTTCCTGCACGCCATGGTCGATGAGACGCTGCGCGGCGGACCCTATTCGCAGCCCGTCAACGTTCTCACGGGCGATGCCAACGCCGGACAGGCGTTTTTCAACGGCGTGGGACGGTGCGGCGCTTGCCATTCGCCCACCGGCGATTTGGCGCATATCGCCGCGAAATACGATCCGGTGGCGCTGCAGCAGAAGCTGGTTTTCCCGCGGACGATGAGCCTCGGCCGCGGCGGCCGTGCGGCGATCTCCAAGCCGGTGATGGTCACGGTGACTCCGCCTTCGGGCGCGCGGGTGACCGGCATCCTGGTACACGTCGACGATTTCAATGTTGCCCTGCGGGACGAATCGGGCACGTACCGTTCCTGGAAGCGCACGCCCGGCCTCAAGTTGGAGAAGAAGGATCCTTACGCGGCGCACGTCGAGCTGCTCGAGGTGTATACGGACAAGAATATTCACGATGTGCTGGCGTATCTGGAGACCATGAAATGAGGAATCCCATCTTTCCCATAACGCGAGCGATGCCCGTCCGGGTGGTGAGCCGCGCAATGGCCGCGGGTGTTCTGGTTGCGTCCGGCCTCGCGGGGCAGATCCTCGATCCAGCCAGGCTGGTGCATCCGGGCACAGACGCATGGCCGATGTACAACGGCGATTATTCGGGGCGCCGGTTCAGCACGTTGGCGAAGGTGAACGCCTCCAACATCGACTCCCTGAGCCTGGCGTGGGTTTTTCGCATCGGCGCGGGCGAGTCCGGCTTCAGCGGCGCAATTAAGGCTACGCCGGTGCTGCTCGACGGCATTCTCTATTTCACGATTCCGGACCATGTGTGGGCGATCGACGCGCGGGACGGGCGGGAGGTCTGGAACTATACGTGGCAATCGCGGGGCGGCATTCACATCGGAAACCGGGGCGTGGCCGTATCCGGCAACTGGCTCTATTTCGAGACTCCGGACTGCAATCTGGTGTCGCTGAATCTGAAAGACGGTACGGAGCGCTGGCATACGCCCATATGCGATCTCGATCAGTTCTATTTCGGATCCATCGCGCCCCTGGTGATCAAGAACCACGTGATTACCGGGGTGAGCGGCGACGATCTGGACATTCCCGGCTATATCGAATCGCACGACCCCGAGACGGGCGCGGTGCAATGGCGCTGGTACACGCATCCTAACACCGGGGATGCCGAGGCGAAGACCTGGCCGAATAGCGATGCCATGATGCACGGCGGCGGCATGACGTGGGGGCCGTCGACCTACGACCCCGAGCTGAATCTTCTATATTTCGGTACGGGCAATCCGCAGCCGGTGATCGCGGGCAAAGCGCGGCAGGGAGACAATCTCTACACCGAGAGCATCGTCGCACTCAATCCTGACACAGGACGGATGGCGTGGTATTTTCAGTCTTCGCCGCACGATACGCACGACTGGGATGCGATCGAGGTCCCCATGCTGATTGACGGCACGATCGGCGGGCGGCCGCGAAAGCTGCTGGCCCAGGCCAGCCGGAACGGCTACTTCTTTCTTCTCGACCGGACCGACGGCAAGAACCTGGTGACAGCGAAGTTCGCGAAGGCCAACTGGTCGAAGGGCATCGATGCCAAGGGGCAGCCGATTCCCGATCCGGCGAAGATGCCTCAGCCGAATGGCGCGCTGGTGTCGCCGAACCAGGGAGGCGCCGCCAACTGGCCACCGCCCAGCTTCAGCCCGCTGACCGGTCTGTTTTACATCAACGCGAGCGATGCGTGGAGCATTTACTACATCTACGACGATGACGAGAAGCCTGAAGGCTGGGCCGGAAACGACCGGGGCGGATTCTCGCAGACCAGCCTCGAAGCCATCGATTACCGGAGTGGAAAGATCGTCTGGAGCCACAAGTGGGAGGGTCCCGGAACCCGGGCGGGCGTACTGAGCACGGCGGGGAATCTGATTTTTACGGGAGACGCGGCGAATAATTTCGTGGCTTTGAACGCGACTAGCGGCGAGCCTTTGTGGCACGCGAATCTCGGGAGCGGCGTGACCAATGGGCCGATCGCTTACGAGCTCGATGGAACGCAGTATGTGGTGGCCGGAGCGGGCGATACGTTGTGGGGATTCTCGATGGTGCGGAAACCGTAGGCCGGCAGGCCGCGAGTTTCGCCTTCGCAAGCCGCGCGATTTTCGGGTTTCTTGCCGGCATTGAAGTTCGGCAGCGGTACGCCCCAGGAAGAGCGCCGCCATAGCCCGGAATCTCTCGGATAACCCTCGGCGATCGGCTTCGCACACATCCCGCCGGCAAAGTAAGGAATATTGCCGGGTATCAGGCTACGGGTTAGTTTACGGATGGGGATTCAATTGATAGATCCGTACCTGGTTGGCGGAGAGGGCGGTGATCTGGGCGTTGGGGATGGACTGACCACCGTTCGCTTCGCCGCAGTTTTCGATCCAGGCGCCGGTATCCACCAGGGCGAAGGGCGTTCCATTGGGCATGGTCATGGTGGCGATGCGGGCGTGATGCGTGTGCCCGATGATCGCCATCCGCAGGTTGGTGCCGTTTGCCGTGTTGGCGTTCACGCACTCCTGGCACGCGGCTGCGAGGAACTTAGTGCCGTCTTGCGTGGAGTTGGCGGTGGTCTGCAGGTTGTAGTTTGCCGGGACTCCGCCGCCCGGCTGCAGGGCGCCGAGGATAGCGGGTTGGGGCGCCTGGATGAAATTGGCGTAGTCGGCAAGCTTGCAGGCCAACGACAGGTTTCGCATCTGGCCAATAAGGGCGTCTCCGGCCTGGTGGTTTTCCGAGAACAGGTAGACGGCGATATCGCGGAGTTCCGCGGGCGCGTTGCGCTCCACCCAGTCGAAATAGTCGCCGTGCATCACCACGACGCTAGGTGCATCGCCGGGGATGAAGAAACGGCGCTCCCAGGTGTTGTACTCGGCGAATTGATAGAGGTCGAAGTCGTGGTTGCCGAGCAGGAAATGGGTGTTTAAAGCGGGATCTTCCAGGATGTTGACCAGGGCCTGATGACTGTCCTTGATGAGGTCGGGAACGGCGGGATCGAGATCGGGCAGCAGGGATTCGCGCCAGAGGTCCAGATAGTCGCCGATGTGGAAAACGGTAACGTGCCGGCCGGCGGCTGCGGCGTCGTTCTTCAATTTGAGGACCGCGGCCGCCACCTGGATGAGCGCCGGCTCGTTGTTGGTGCCATAGTCGAACAGTGCCCGGCGCGCGGCGGAGAGCAGATGGAAGTCGGGAAAGAAGACCTGGATGGAATCGTCGCCGGGGAATCCAAGCTGGTCGTCGGTGTAAGACGCAATCAGCCGGACATCGGCGATGGCGAGAAGGGCTACGAGGAGTTGATCGTGCATGGGGTTCACCTGGCTTTCTCAATCAAGACTTCGAGCGCCGCAACCTTGACGACCATGACGCCGTTCAATTGGTCCTGCGTGTTGCGGTAGAAGACCCACCAATACCTTCCGTCGTTCAGGGCAACCGGAGCGTGACCGCGCGGAGTTACGGCATCGCGCGCGTCCACGATCTGCATCACCAGCTTCCCCGGATACCACTTCTTGTAGGCGGGAGTGGAGAGATCGGATAGGGAGGCGGTCTGGGCCAGCAAATCGAGAAGCGGCCCGTAGGAGGCCTTGGCGTTGGGATCGGTGGCTACGTTATCGATCTGATTTTGCCGGTTGAGTCCGTAAGTCAGGGCGTCCTCGATGTCTTTGCGGCCGGCGGCGGTGAGCGGGAGAGCGATGCGATCGGCCTCGGTGCGTTCCCAGCGGGAATCCAGCGGGGGCACGGGCAGGAGTGTGGGGGTTACGGTCTTGGGGACGCCGCAAGCGGCGAGACCAGCGATGAAAATGAGCGTGAAACCGAGAGGGCGCGAGTTCATGCGTTCCTCCAGGATACGAGATCGCCGGGAGTTGGGGGCGCGGATCTCAGGCGCCGTCGTGCCCCCTGACGGCGTCTACCATGCGGCGATGGAGATGGAACAGGCCCCATGCCCACACCGCGGCCAGGTGCGGCTCCGAACCGTCCAGGTAGTTCGAGACTGAGAAGTGTGGTGGCTGAACGGGCCGGCGTTCGAAGATGTCCACGACGGGGAGCCGCCCAAGGAGTCCAGGTCAACGTCGGAAGCTCTCGGGCCGGGCGATGACACCGTGTAGAATATCCGGTATGGGCGCCGAGAAAACGCTCGAACGCCTTCTCAGCGGTACCGCCGACGCGGCCATCCGTTTTGACGACCTGTGCCAATTGCTCGAATGCCTGGATTTGGAAAAGCGCGTGCAGCCATCGCTTCTTCCGTAAGAGTGGTGTCGAGGAGAGAATTAACTTGCAACGGGCAGGCACGAACGCAAAGCCGTATCAAGTCAAACAGGTCCGGGCGGCGATCCTGAAGGCAAAGCTTGGTTCCAAACAATGATCAAATACGAAGTCATCCTCTACTGGAGCGAAGAAGACGAAGTGTTCATAGCCGAAGTGCCGGAACTTCCGGGATGCGCCGCGCACGGCGCCACACAGGAAAGCGCGCTCGGCAACGCGCAGGATGCAATTCGCCTGTGGATCGACACCGCCAAGGAGTTTGGCGATCCCGTTCCCGAACCAAAAGGGCGCCGCTTGATCTTCGCCTAACGGCTCGGGTCGCCCGTGCCTCTGGCTGGTCCGAAGAGTGTCCAGTCCGGGATCTCGGACCGGACTCGGACCCGCCACTCATCGGGCCATAGTTCAGATCGGTTGAGCACCCCCCCCCGAACTTCGGCTTGCCGCGGCGAGTACGTTACAGTAAGAACAAGGAGTCAACCTTGTTCAAGCTCACAGTTGTTGCGTCGCTTTCCCTCTGCGCCGTGTACGCGCAGACGCCCGCCAGCCGGGTCGGCGGACCGGCGCAATTCGATCTCACCGCGATCGACAAATCGGCCGACCCGTGCGTCGATTTCTATCAGTACGCCTGCGGTTCCTGGATGAAGAAAAACCCCATCCCGGCGGACCAAGCCATGTGGGGCCGCTTCAATGAACTGGCGGATCGCAACCGCGACATCCTCCACGAGATCCTGGAAGAGGCGTCCAACCCGGCCGCCGGCCGCGATGCCACCACGCAGAAGATCGGCGACTACTACGCCGCTTGCATGGACGAAAAAGCCATCGACGCCAAAGGCCTCGCGGCGCTCGATCCGGAACTGGACCGCATCCGCAACCTCAAGGACAAGGCGCAGATCGCCGGCGAAATCGCGCACCTGCACGCCATCGGCGTCCCAGCGCTGTTTCAATTCAACTCCGGCCAGGATTTCAAAGACTCCAACGCGGTGATCGCGCAGTTCGACCAGGGCGGCCTCGGCCTGCCCGACCGCGATTACTACCTCAAAGACGACCCCAAATCCGTCGAGTTGCGCCAGAAATACGTGGCCCACGTGCAACGCATGTTCGAACTCGCCGGCGAGAAGCCCGAGTTGGCCAAGGCCGATGCCGCCGCCGTCATGCAAATCGAGACCGCGCTGGCCAAGGGCTCGCTCGACCTGGTTTCGCGCCGCGATCCCGAGAAGGTATACCACAAGATCGGCAAACCGGAACTGGCGGCGCTCAGCCCCGCCTTCCGCTGGAACGAATACTTCGCCGCCGCCGGCGCGCCCGCGTTTCAGTCCATCAACGTCTCCTACCCGGAGTTCGTGAAGGCCATCGACGCCGGAATCGAAGCCACTCCCCTGGCCGGCTGGAAGACCTACCTCACCTGGCAGTTGGTGCACAGTGTGTCGCCGTTCCTGCCCACGGGCTTCACGCAGGAGAATTTCAATTTCTACGGCAAAACCTTGAGCGGGACGGAAGCCATGCGGCCGCGATGGAAGCGCTGCGTGGATTTCACCGACCAGGAATTGGGCGAGGCGCTGGGCCGCAAATACGTCGAGCGGACCTTCGGCGCCGAGGGCAAGGCGCGCACTCTGAAAATGGTGGACGCGCTCGAAAAGGCGCTCGGCGAGGACATCGAGAAGCTCGACTGGATGACGCCGGCGACCAAAGGGCAGGCGATCGTCAAGCTGAAAGCCATTACCAACAAGATCGGCTATCCCGACCGGTGGCGCGACTATTCCAGCGTCGTCATTAAGCCCGACGACCCCATCGGCAACAGCTTCCGCGCCAACGATTTCGAATTCCATCGCGTGTTGAACAAGATCGGCCAGCCCCTGGACCGCCTGCAATGGGACATGACGCCCCCCACGGTCAACGCCTACTACGACCCGCAGATGAACAATATCAATTTCCCCGCCGGCATTCTGCAGCCACCGTTTTTCTACAACAACGTGGACGACGCGGTGAACTTCGGCGGCATCGGCATGGTGATCGGGCACGAACTGACCCACGGCTTCGACGATCAGGGCCGCCAGTTCGACGCCCATGGCAACCTGAAAGACTGGTGGACGCCCAAGGACGCCGAGGAATTCCAGCAGCGGGCGGCGTGCGTGGCGGACGAATACGGCGGCTTCTCGGTGGCGCCCGGCGCGTTCGTCAACGGCAAGCTGACGCTCGGCGAGAACACCGCCGACAACGGCGGCGTGCGCATTGCCCTGATGGCGTTGCTGAACACCATCGGCAACCAGACCGCCAAGATCGACGGTTATACGCCGGAGCAGCGGTTCTTCCTCTCGTTCGGCCAGATCTGGTGCGAGAATGGGCGCGAAGAGGCGTTGCGGATGCTGGTTCAGACCAACGAGCATTCGCCGCCGCAATTCCGCGTGAACGGCGTGATTGTGAACATGCCGGAGTTCCGGAAGGCCTTCTCGTGCAAGCCCGGGCAACCCATGGCCCCGGTGCACGCCTGCCACGTGTGGTGAAGCGCGCGGTAGGCAAGACAGGCCGAGAAAGATCGGCAAGAGCCGGCCTATACTTCCGGCCGGAATTCGCGCTCGCGATATTCGAAGGAGTCGAAGTCCGCGGGAGAATGCCATTGACCAGATCCCGCGGGGTGGAAGCGGGGCAAGTTAAAGGCAGATGCGCACGGCGCGGCGATCGATTTCGCTGCCGGCGCGGTCCAGAACATCGCGCGGTAAAGTGCGTTGGATCTGCTCGAAGAGTTGGCTTTCCTCGCGGCGGATATGCGTCGCAAGCAACTGGCAAAACCGCTCCAGCAGATCGGCCGCCGGGGCGGTCCGCAGTGGCGGAATAAGCGCTTCGAGGGCGCGGTGTTCGGCCAGCAGCTCCGCGACGAGGGGCATGGTTCCGCACGTAGGAAACAGGACCTGCTCCTCGATCTCGAAATGGTTGATCAACTCCAGCTCGTATCGGTCGATTACGCGGCGCGCCAGCCGGGCGATATTTTCCGGCGACGAATCCCGCGCGAGCGACCGCCGGGTCATAACGCACAGCGCCAGTCCGTTGTGATGTTGATGAGAGAGCGGAATCAGGCTGGGATCGCGCAGCATCGGCTACCGCTACTATAGCGCCCTGCGTGGCGGCCGGCGCCAGGGCGCTGCGGGAAAACGAAAAGGCCCTCCGTGATGCGGCATCGGGCGATTCGCGCGACTGGCCAGGCGTGGGCGTACGAAGTGGCGCGCGCCCCCCGCAAGACCGGCTCCGAGCCGCTGTCCAAGCCCAAAATGCGCACGCGTCTATTGGCCCGTACGCTGCCCGGCCAAACGGGAGCGGTGATTCCGCCGTATCCCGCGGCAGCGGGCCGCGGGGAATCGGCTACTTCGGGGAACGCTGCCGCGGATCGCCGTCCAGTTGCTGTGTTCCGCGCGGACCCATGCGGGCCGCAAGAAGCTGGTCCCTCCGGATACAGTCACTCACCTCGGGCTGAGCGGACTCGTAGTCCTGGTACTATTCCACGAGATCGGTGTCTTTGAATCCTTGTGAAGCCTATACAAGGTAAACTGATCGGCCCCCATCAAAACTTTACGTTGACATGGGAGCTTTGCAGCCATACAATTAACCCCATTATCGCTATTCGGCCTAATCATCGTTAGGCATACTTTTGGGTAACGGAGTTGAGCATGACATTTTGGGGGGGAACTGTTCCCAAGCGGAACAGTCTGCAGGTTCTTGGAATTCTGACTGCTTTTGCGCTGGCATTCACCTATGCCGCCGCACCGGCAAGCGCGCAAACCAGTACAGCCGGCACGGTCACCGGACAAGTGACCGACGAATCCGGCGCCGCCGTTCCGGGCGCCGCCGTCAAACTCATCGACTTGGGGACGAACACGGCCTTCGAGACCGTCTCGAACGAGGCGGGCCGTTACACTTTCCCCGCGGTGCCTCCCGGCAAATACGATATTTCGTTCGTCAAGCAGGGATTCAGCACGTACGACGTGAAGTCGCAGACGGTGGATGTCGGCATGGCGCTGACGCTCAATGCCGGCCTGAAGATCGGCGCCACCTCCACAACCGTGGAAGTAGCGGCCAGCATCGGGGCGGAGTTGCAGACCATGAACGCCACGGTCGGCAACACGCTGAGCGGCGATTCCCTAATGAAGCTGCCGAACCTGGGCCGCGACGTGACCTCGATGGCGGTGCTGCAACCCGGCACCACGCCAGGCGGTAACACGGCCGGCAGTCCCCAGGACTTAAATACCTATCAGCTCGATGGCGCCAACGTTACCGACGACATGGGCGGGAACGTCATCACTTACCAGACGAATTACTCCGGTCTGGGCGGAAGCCAAGGCAGCAGTATTCCTTCGGGCGAGATCCCCACACCTATCGAGAGCATCGAAGAATTCAAGGTGTCGGTCAGCAATCAGACCTCGGATTTCAATAATTCGTCCGGTGGCCAGATCCAGATGACCACCAAGCGCGGGACGAACCAGTTCCACGGCGCGGCGTATATGTTCTATTACGACAACGCGATCGGGCAGGCCAATAGCTGGACCAACAACCACACGCCGTTTAGCTTCGGCAGCCTTTCGCTGCCGGATACGCCGCCCGACCTTCCTAAGAACCATCGCACGCGGTTTGGCGGCGCCCTGGGCGGTCCCCTCCTTCCCAAGCCTTTTCTGGGCGGCAAGTGGTATTTCTTCGCCAACTACGAAGGACTGCGGTTTCCCAATGCGGTCTTATATCAGGCGAACGTGCCCTCGGCGTTAATGAGGGAGGGCGTGATCCAGATTCCGAATTCGGCCGGCACGTACATTCCCTACAATCTGGGCAACCAGGCGGTTACGGTGAACGGCGCTCCGCTAAATCCGGCGCAATGCCCGGCTGGCGCGTGCGACCCCCGCGGCATCGGCCTCAACCCCATCGTGAATCAGATCTGGACGAACCAGATGCCGCTAGAAAACAATCCGCTGGGCGGCGACGGGTTCAACACCCAGGGATTTCTGGGGAGCATCCGCGAGCCCCTCACTTCCAATAATTACGTGGGGCGCATCGATCACGATTTCAGCGACAAGCAACACTTCTATATCACCTACCGCGACTTCAAGCTGGTCAGCCTGACGGGCAACCAGGTAGACATCGGCGGCGTACTGCCCGGCGATAAGTTCGGCATCCCGACCGCGACCGCCCCCCGGCCTCAGCAGCCATCGGTCTGGACCACGGGATTGACGAGCGTGATCACTCCCACTACGACCAACACTTTTGTATTCAGTTATCTCCGGAATTTCTGGCAGTGGTCGGACGACAACGGTCCCTCGCAGGGGTTCGGGCTGGGTGGCGCTCTGGAAATCGGCGGCGAAGCCGGCCCGGGGAGCGGTTTGATTCCCTACAACGTGAATACGCAGAGCGTCCGCCAGCGCTTCTGGGACGGCCAGGATAAGCAGTTGCGCGACGATCTGAGCATGCTCAAGGGAAATCACATGTTCAGTTTCGGCGGCGCCTATGCGCGGAACTTCGATTATCACTCGCGCACGGACAACGGAGCCGGCGTGAACGATCAGGTGAGTTACCTCTCCCAGAATGCGGGATTCAACTGGACTTCTCCCAGCGTACAGTACATCCCCACGACGGTTCCGACCTCCCAGTACTCCGGCGGCGTGAATTATGAGTTGCTTTATGCCGAGACTCTCGGCATGCTCAGCTCGACCCAAGTGATGTACACCCGCTCGGCGCCTAGCCTGAGTCTGGAATCAATCGGTACACCGGCTACCGATAAGTCGATCATTCCCTACTACAGCGTCTATTTCCAGGATTCGTGGAAAATGAAGCCAAGCTTTACCCTGACATACGGGTTGGGCTGGAACCTGGAGATGCCGCCCTACGAGCTACAGGGAAAGCAAGTGGCGCTGGTGGACTCCAACGGCCAACCGGTCGGCACCGAGGCTTTCCTCGCCCAGCGGCAGGCGGCGGCGCTACAGGGAGGGTCCTACACGCCGGAGCTCGGCTTCCAACTGGTAAGAGGCATAGGGTCGGGACTTAAGTATCCCTACAATCCGTATTACGGCGAATTCAGCCCGCGCGTATCTTTTGCGTGGAACCCGCATTTCGGCGACGGCATCATGGGCAAGCTATTCGGCAACGGCAAGACCGTCATCCGCGGCGGATACAGCCGCATTTTCGGACGGCTGAACGGCGTCGATCTGGTGCTGGTGCCGCTGCTGGGGCCGGGCCTGCTGCAGGGTGTCACCTGCGTCAATCCGCTCATGAACGGAACCTGCGCGGGAAGCGGCGTGGCCACTCCCCTCAATGCATTCCGTATCGGAACCGATGGATTGACCGCTCCGCTGGCGGCGGCTTCTCCCACGCTGCCGCAACCATATTATCCCGGCGGAACGTATCCGGAAACCGTGGACTCCGAGTCCCTGGACCCGAACTTTAAACCGGATCGTACCGACAACTTCACTCTGACGGTGCAGCGCGAATTGAACTCGCACGTGCACATGGAGGTTGGGTATATCGGGAAGATCATCAAGAACGAGTACATGGAACTCAACCTGGATGCGGTCCCCACCATGGAAACGCTCGGCGGCCAGGCCTTCTCGAACGCCTTCGCCCAAGTCTACGAGCAGATGTTCTTCAACGGAGTGGCCGCTACGAGTGTAACTTCGCAGCCGTTCTTCGAAACCGCGCTGGGCGGCACGAGTTCCGCTTTTTGCAAGGGCTTCGCGAGTTGCACCGACGCGGTGGCTTCCACTTACGGTTCGCTGATCAAGGAAACCGCCGTAGCCGACTTGTGGAACAAGCTCGGCGCGGCCAATGGCTGGATACTTCCCCGGACCACGTACGGCCAGGCGTTTAACGGTGGAAATGCACAGTCCACTTCGCTGGGTATGATTACCAGCTTGGGTTGGGGAAATTACAATGCGCTGTTCGTTACCGTGCGCACCAACACCTGGCACGGCCTCACCGCCAACTCCAATTTCACTTGGGGACGAGCGCTGGGCACGAATACCCAGGTACAGGCTACCAGCAGCGCCACGGCGCTGAATCCGTATGACCTGGGCGCCAACTACGGTCCCCAGTCTTACGACTTCAAGGCTATTTACAACTTGTCGTTGTACTACGACGTTCCGATTTTCAAAGGACAGCATGGCTTTCTGGGACACGTCCTGGGTGGATGGACGATCTCGCCGCTGTTCTCGGCGATCAGCGGCGCCCCCGGCACGGTCACCTACAGCGAGGGCAGTTGCACCGGGTGCGAGGCGTTTGGTGAAGTTACCACGCCTGGAACCAGCGCTGTGTCCGCGACCAACGAGGGGGCCGTGGGCTTCACGCCCTACACCGGCGGCAACTCGGCCAATTACGGCATTGCCGGCGGCACCGGTACCAACCTGATTTTCGGAACGAACGCGGTGGGAACCAAGCCCATCAGTTCGGCCAACCCAGCCTTGTATGGCATGGGCCAGTTCCAAAATCCGGCTCAGATCTACTCCGAATTCCGGCCCTGCGTGCTGGGTTTGGACACCAGTTGCGCAAAGTATGACGGTCCGCGCGGTTTGCCGACCTGGAACCTGGACACGAGTGTGGTCAAGGACTTCGGCATCTATCAGGAGCGCGTGGGCGCCACGTTGTTCTTTACGTTCACCAACATTCTGAACCACTTCCAGCCGGGTAATGGAGGCACCAGCCTTACCAGCCCGACCTCGTTCGGCCAGATCACTAGCCAGGCGAACAATCCACGGTCTATTGAGTTCGGACTGCGGGTTCGCTTCTAAACTCCGTTGGTAACTTACCAGGGGCTGATCGCAAGATCAGCCCTTTTTTTTTGGCGTAAGAGTCCACGCTATTAAGACCTCCGCTTCCTGGGAAGCTGTAAGAATCCCCGCGCGCAGGCGGCACCGCCTGCGCCACCAAGAACAGTTCCTGTGTTTGCATTGGTGGGGCGGGGGGTGCGGCCAGCGGTCGTCAGACTGACTTGAACCCGTACGGCGCCCGCTGCGGACGGCTCAGCATGGCGTTGGCGTCGTCGTCGTTCTTGAAGCGCTCTTTCGCGGGATCCCAATACAGCTTGCGCCCGGTCTTCATCGCGATATGGTGCAGCAGGCAAGTGGAGCAGGCCCGGTGCGCGATTTCGGCCGGCGCCAGCGTCGGCTTGCGGCTCCGGACGCAGTCGAGCCAGTTGGCGTGATGTTCGTCGGCGGTGGCCAGATGAATCTCGTTCGGTCCGATCACGCTGTCCAGGATTTTCGGATCGCTCGCCTCCAGCGGCTTCCCTTTGGGCCCGCCCGGATCGCTCGCCGTCACATTCTCCTCGCGCGTGACGAAGATCCAACCCTTCGTGCCGATGAACTTGATGCCGTTCGGATAGTCGCCCGAAATCGACATGGTCATGCCGTTGGCGTAGCGGGCTTCCGTCTTGAACGGCCCGTGCACGTTCCATAGTCCGCGCTTCGGGAATTCGGCGGTGCCCCAAATCTCCACCGGCCCGGTGAGCTCCGTGTTCATGCCCCAATGGGCCGTGTCCACATGGTGCGCTCCCCAGCCGGTGATCATACCGGCGCCGAACTGCTCGCATCGCAGCCAACCCGGCCGGTCGAATCCCTTCTGCGGATGCACGCGAATTTCGGTGTAGTAGACCAACGGCGTGGTGCCCAGCCAGGCGTCGTAGTTGAGGCTCGACGGCACCGGCATTTCGGCCGCCTCCGGTCCCGAAGGATCGCCCGGCAGTCCCACTTCCACGTGTTGCACTTCGCCGATGCGTCCGTTTCGCACGAGCTCGCAGGCGCGGTGAAACTGCTTCCAGGAACGCTGCTGCGACCCGATCTGAAAAACCCGTCCCGAAGCCTTTACCGCGTCGGCCATGGTGCGGCCCTCGGAGATGGTCAGCGAGGCCGGCTTCTGCAAGTACACGTCCTTGCCCGCGCGCACCGCGTTCACCGCCAGCACGGCATGCTGATGATCGGGCGTCGAGATCACTACCGCGTCGATATCCTTGTTGGCCAGCAGATCGCGATAATCGCGATATCCCTTGGTGCCGTTGGTGGAGTAGAAGCCGTTCACCAGCGCCTGGCCCTGCTCCACACGGTTGGCATCCAGATCGCACACCGCGATCACGCGGGCGTAGTCGACCTTGCGGATAGCCGGCAGATCGTGCACGCGCGAAATGCGTCCCACGCCGATGGCGCCGATGTTGATCCGGTTGCTGGGGGCCGTCTGCCCGAACACGGTGGACGGCACGATGGTGGGGAACCCCGCCGTGACCGCTGCTCCCAAGCCCGTCTTGAGGATCGATCGCCGCGACACTCTTGGTTTGTTGGCCATGAAATCGTGCTCCTTACTCTCTTCAGCGAATCAGTCTTAGAGAACCAGCGCCTTCTTCTGCGCCTTGAGAACCAGTTCGGTGGCCAGCAGCGCCTGTGCCTGGTCCTGCGCCACGTGCGTGCGATTCACTATGTCGCCCACGAACTGCGGACCGAACGGCAAGTCCACCTGGCTGCAATCCATGTACGTGGCTTGTTTCCCGTCTACCAGGAACAAGTGGTTGCCGGCGGGGCGTCCGGCGATATCCGCGTACTTCCGCAATTCGATGTACCCTTCGGTTCCCAGAATGAACAAGCGTCCATCGCCCCACGTTCCCAGGCCCGCTGGAGTGAACCAATCCACGCGGACGTAGCCCATGCCGCCATTGCCGTGGAGCATCATGTCGCCGAAATCCTGGAACTTCGGATGCTGCGGCCAGTTCACGTTGGCGATCTGCGACGCCGTCACATCCGCCACGGTGGAGCCGGTATAATACACGAACTGGTCGGCCTGGTGCGATCCGATGTCGCACAGGATGCCGCCGTAGCGGGCCGGATCCCAAAACCAATCCGGCCGGGTCTTCTCGTTCACCTGGTGCGGCGCCAGGTTGACGGTTTGCACCACCTTTCCGATGGCGCCCGCCTTTACCAGCACGCCCGCCTGTACCGCGGCCCGCACTTCCAGCCGCTCGGAGTACATGATGGCGTACATGCGGCCAGTTTCCTTCACCGTCTTGCGAACCTCGGCAAGCTGTTCGAGAGTGGTGATGCCGGGTTTGTCGCTGAGGTAGTCTTTGCCGTGGCGCATCACGCGCACACCGAGCGGGGCGCGCAGATCGGGGATGGCCGCGCTGGCCACCAATTGGATCCCGGGGTCGCTGAGAATTTCGTCCTCGCTCGATGCCACCTTCACACCCGGATACCGTTTCTGAAAGTCCGCGAGCCCCTGCGGAAGATTGGAATGGACGGCCACCAGTTCGCCGCCGCCACGCCGCACGGCGTCGGTGATGCCGTTGATGTGATTGTGGTCCAGCCCGATGACCGCGAATTTAATGGAGAACTTGGGGCTAGCCGGTGGGGCGCCCGGCACTGTCACTTCCTGCTTCACCTGTGTGGTGGACTGAAAGCCCAGCGCCGCTCCAGGCAGGCCTGCCACTAGCAAGGACCGCCGGCTTACGTCGTTCGCCATCGCATTTTCTCCTGGATTCGATTTAATTCACATCTTAAACCAATTCAGGAGAGATGGCGCAGGGAGCAGTCGTTTCTTAGCCAGGCCTTTCTATACGTTGGGCATCGGGAGGTGCAATCGGCTAAACCCCCAATGCTGTTCACGTAACGGACATCCCGGTGACCGTCAGTGGGGCAAGCTTCAGCCTTGGCTGAAGCCTGCCCCACCGGAACCCACCGAGATGTCCGTGAACTGAACAGGATTGGCTTTAGGTTGCGGGAATGGGCATCCAGGTTCGAACGGCGTTATGGCTATATCGGTAGCGTTTCCGGGTGGCCGCCGAACAATGCGAGTCCCGACTGCCGTTAACCTCCGGCTACCGCTCCCATGGGTAGGGGTTGCTCCGGAGCTTGAAGCGTAAGCGGCGAGGTCCCACGGCACGCCCGGCGGCGGATTCCAGGGATGAACCACGCCTCAATTTGTAGGGGCAACTACAGGTCAAGCGGGAACCAGCCGATACATGGGCAGGATGGACGGTAGTCCGTCCCGAACAGCGGGATATGAACTGGTTTCGACTCTCGACCCTGACCGCCCTGATTTCGTTCGGTTTAGCCGGCTCGACCCTTGCCCGGCTACGATGGGCGGCGTACTACTCAGACGAGGCCCACCCGGAGGAGTTCCACGACTACGGGCTTGTCGTTTTTGACAGCGATCGTCATCCGCCCTTGCAGCGGTTCGCGGCGGACGGCGTGGCCGTGCTTGGCTACCTGAGCCTGGGCGAGATCGAGCAGCATCGCGCCTGGTTTCCCGAGGCACGGCAGATGGGTATCCTGCTCGGTGAAAACAAAAACTGGCCTGGCAGCTACTACGTCGACGCGCGGGACCCCGGATGGCAGCGCGCCGTCATCCGCCAACTCGTGCCGGCACTCCTGGCGCAAGGGTTTCGGGGTGTGTTTCTGGACACCTTGGACGATCCGGTTGAACTCGAGCGGCGCGACCCCGAAAGGTGCCGGGGGATGACAGCCGCGGCCATCGCACTGGTGAAGGACCTCCGCCGGGCGTTCCCTTCCATCACCATCATGATGAACCGGGGCTACGCGCTGCTGCCGGAGATCGCCGGGCTCATCGATATCGAACTCGGCGAATCGATCTACGGCACTTATGATTTCGAGCACAAGGTCTACCGCGCGGTCCCCGCCGCGGAATACCGGGAACAGGTTCAACTGCTGAAGCAGGCCAAGAAGAACAATCCGGCCCTGCGGATCTGTTCGCTCGACTACTGGGATCCGGCTGACCGCGAAGGGATCCGGCGGATTTACCGGACGGAGCGCGCCAATGGCTTCGACCCCTACGTAGCCACGGTCGGTCTGGATCGCCTCATGCAGGAGCCGCATTGATCCGGGCACTTCTATTTGCGTTCCTGGCCGTCGCCGTCCGCGCGGGAGTCCCAACGGCGGCTATCCGCCCCGTGCCACGCACCATCCTGGCCGTGTATGACGGTCGCATTCACAAGGACCCCCGCGATACCCGGATCCACCGTCTGCTGGAGATGCCGCTCAACCACCTCGGTCTGGTGGTGCGGTATCAGGATCTGAACAATGGACTGCCCCCGGTCGAAAGACTGCAGGACGTGCGCGGGATCCTGACCTGGTTCCTGTCCGGTTCGATGGCGCGCCCCGAGGAGTTCCTGACATGGGCCGAAAGCGCCATCGATGCGGGTAAGCGCTTCGTGGTTGTAGGCGATTTGGGCGTCGGGCAGAATCTGCAGCATCACGTGACATCGGTTTCCCCGATTAACCATTTTCTGGCGAAACTCGGTCTCCGGGCGGAAAGCTGGACTCCTGTTACCTACGATCAGCGGGTGGTTTACAAGGACCCGGGGATGATGGATTTTGAACGGCCGCTGCCGGTTGTCCTGCCCCCCTTTGACCGCATGCGGCCAATCGACCCGCGGGTGCG
>Ga0182018_10001128_pt1 | contig 31804 bp, 25 predicted proteins | sample 812P2MmetaG_FD_120490 | JGI IMG/M metagenome (GOLD analysis project Ga0182018, IMG submission 120490) | Permafrost microbial communities from Stordalen Mire, Sweden - 812P2M metaG | ecosystem: Environmental > Terrestrial > Soil > Wetlands > Permafrost | place: Sweden: Stordalen | collected...
GACCGAGCTCCACCCTTTCGGTCGTCGGTTCCGCGACAAGCGGGAGGTCTGGGACGAGGCCGTGCAGGCGCTCATCCCGATGCTGAACGACGCACCTGAGGGGTGTGAGTTCCACGGGAAGTATTTCGACTTCCCGCTGCGCAATGTCATCCCCAAGCCACGCCAGAAGCCGCACCCTCCGCTGTGGGTGGCCTGTTCGCAGTACAAGACCATTGAGCGGGCGGGCTCGCTGGGCATGGGCGCTCTGGGCTTCCAGTTCCTGAGCGTGGAAGCGGCGGTGGCGTGGGTCAACGCCTACTACGGGGCCTACGTGCACAAGCTGGACAAGCTGGCCGACTACCAGACCAATCCCAACATGGCCATGGTGAGCGCGCTCATGTGCTCGACGTCGGAAGCCGAGGCGCGGCGTCGTTCCGACGGCTGGTCGTTCTTCCAGTTCGCCCTCGTCTATTACAACAAGGAGGGCCCATTCGCTCCGGGCACGGTCAACCTGTGGGAGAAGTACCTCGAGTGGCGCGAGGACCCCGACGGCCAGAAGGTCTACTCCGACGGGCTCATCGGGACCCCGGATCAGATCAGTACGCAGCTCGACGAATTCGCCAACGCGCACGTCGATCAGGTGATCCTCCTCACGCAAGCGGGCAAGAACACGCACGAGGACATCTGCGAGAGCCTCGAGCTCTTTGCCAAGGACGTCATGCCCGAATTCCACGCCCGTGAGCCCGAGCAGGAGGAATGGAAGCGCAAGGTGCTGGCGGGCGAGATCACGCTCGAGCAGATCGATACCACGCCCTTCCTCGGCCCGACGACGCAGACGCCGACCGCGCCGTAGCGCCTCGCTCCCACGGCCCGGGAGAACGAGCGCGGCCGGCCGCCGGGTGCCGGCCGCCGGCGTCGTGTAGAAACGAACTGCGACGAAGGGGTGGGCTATGGAGGTGGGACAGGCGATCGACAGCGCGGTGGCGTTGGTGCCGGGACGGACCGCGCTCATTGTCGGATCGGAGCGGCTGACCTACGCCGAACTGGACGTGTGGGCGCAGCGTTGCGCCGTGGCACTGCACGCGCAGGGGGTCGGCCCCGGAGACAGCGTGGCCGTCGTCGACCATGGCAGCCCCCTGGCAGTCGCCGCGATCATCGGCGTCGCCCGCCTCGGCGCCGCGGCGGCGCAGATGAACCCCGACCTCAAGCCGGCCGAGATGGCCGCACTGTGCGGGCTGGTAGGGGCGAAGGTGGGGTTGGCCGGCCCCGGCCACGGGGAGAAGCTCGGTGAGGCCCTGGGAGGCCCGGTACTGGCCGACGCCGAGCTGCGCGCCGCTGATCCGGAGCACCCGTTGCCGCAGACTCCGATCGACGAGGAATCAACCGGACTGATCCTTTTCTCGAGTGGATCGACGGGGTTACCCAAGCCGGTGTTCATCATGCAGCGCACCGTCTCGGATCGTTTGCGCTACTACGGGTCGCCGATCGACCCGCAGGCGGATCCCTCTGTCGACATGATGTCAGTTCCCCTCTTTCATGTCGGGGGGACGCTCGGACTTCTGATCACGTTGCACTCCGGGCGCACAATGGTGATCCTCCCGCGCTTCGATGCCGGGGTGTGGCTGCGCACCGTCGAAGAGAGCCGGGTCGGCCAGACCTTCGTCGTGCCGACGATGTTGCGCAGGATCCTCGATCATCCCGAATTCGGTTCGCGTGACATCAGCAGCCTCCGAGCACTCAGTTACGGCGCGGCGCCCGCGCTCCCGGAGCTCATCCGGCGCGCCGTGACCGCGCTGCCCGGTGTCGCCCTCACCAATGTGTTCGGCCAGACCGAGACGCTGGGCGCCTATGCCGCACTCTCACCCGAGGACCACCGCGCCGGCCACAAGCTCGAGTCCGTCGGCCGTCCCTTCCCCGGAGTGGAGCTGCGCGTGGTCGACGTGGCGACGCACGAAGATGTGGGTGTTGGTCAGGTCGGCGAAGCGGTCGTGCGGGCGGCCCAGAACATCACCTCCGATTGGCTGCCGACTGGCGACCTCGTGCTGCTCGACGAAGACGGCTACATCCACGTCAAGGGGCGAGTGAAGGACACCATCAACCGGGGCGGGGAGAAGTTCGGCCCCATCGAGATCGAGACGGCGATACGGACGCTGCCAGGCGTGTTCGAAGTGGCCGTGGCCGGAGTGCCCGACGAGGAGCTGGGGGAGCGGGTCGGCGCACTCGTGGTCGGCGACGGGAGCCTCACGGCCGACGACGTGAAGGCGCATTGCCGCCAGCACTTGGCCCGCTACAAGGTCCCGGAGATCGTCGTCTTCGTCGAAGAACTGCCCTATAACCGCTACGGGAAGATCCCGCGGGCATCCGTGGTCGAGGTAATCCGGGGCCACCCTTGATTCTCTTCGTTAGAGAACTACTATCCCCGAGAAGATTGCACATCCGCCAGGTACACACCCAACGGGGGGATGCATGACCAAGGTAGAGGAAACGACATCGATCCCGATGCCGAAGAACTTCCCGGCCCCGCCGACGTTCGACTCCGATGAAGAGGAGCGTCAGTACCGCAAGCAGCGCCTGGCCGCGGCCTGTCGCCTGTTCGCCCACTTCGGTTTCGACGAGGGCTTCGCCGGGCACATCACCGCCCGAGATCCGGGCCTCCCCGACAGCTTCTGGGTCAACCCCGCCGGACTGCACTTCGCCCATGTCCGCGCGTCCGACCTCCTCCTGGTCGACGCCGCCGGCACCGTGCTCGAAGGAGATCGCCCGCTGAATCTCGCCGCGTTCGCCATCCACTCACGGCTGCACCGGGCCCGCCCGGATGTGGTGGCCGCGGCGCACGCCCACTCCATGTACGGCAAGGCGTTTTCGGCGACCGGTCAGCTCCTGAGTCCCCTCACCCAGGACGCCTGCGCGTTCTACCGCGACCACTCGGCGGTCGACTACGGCGGCGTCGTGCTGACGCCCGAGGAGGGTGACCGGCTGGCCGACGCACTGGGTGATCGCAAGGCCCTGATCCTCAAGAACCACGGCCTGTTGACGGTCGGCCGGACGATCGACGAGGCGGCGTGGTGGTTCATCTCCATGGAGCGTTGCTGTCAGGCCGAGGCCATCGCCCGTGGGCTGGGCTCCACCGAGCCCCTCAGCGACGAGCTGGCGACAGCGACGAGGGGCATGAACGGCACTCCCCTGGCGGGCTGGTTCAGCTTCCAGCCCCTCTACGACTTCATCGTCGGGATGCAGCCCGATCTTCTGAACTAGGCGGACGTTGCGCCGGCACCGTGTCGGAGAGGCGCGGCCAGGGTCGTTCGAGGTGCGCCCTCCGTCGATCAATGAGCGAAAAGGCGAATGCGAGGAGAAACCGCGTGCTGGTGGTCCAGGAAGTCAATCGGGTCAAGGGAAAGGCGATGGAACAGTTCGAATCGATGACGCAAGAACTCTGGAACGTCGCCGCGGCCACGGGGGTGCAGGCAGCCTGGTTCTTCGAGGTGTCGCACGGCACCGGCCCGTCCTATTGCGTCGTCACAGGGATGCGGCTTCCCGACTGGGCGGCCTGGGAGTCCTTCGCCCGGGCCGTCGCCTTCGGCGATCTTTCGGGGCTGACCGAGGCGCTCGATGCCACCAGGTATGACAGCGAGTCGTCCGTCCTCGAGATCCTGTCCGAGGTCCCCGAGCCATCTGAGGAGGCCGCGGCATCCGGCCTGTGGGTGCAGCGCCTCATCGATCCCGACGCCGGGGGTGAGGCAGCCGTCGGCCAACCCGGGATCGTCATGCGCGGCTGCCTCGGGGCCAGACCCGATGGGATCACGGTGCTGACCAAGGAAACGCCATCGGCCGTGCTCGACATCCTCACCGGCGAGACGGGCTCCAACCGCGTGCTGGCCAAAGCCGAGTCGACCTGGGTGCTGCGGCCGTCATCGTGGTCACCCCTCCGCTAAAGACCCACACCAGGAAGGATGGGATCGTGATTCTGTTGCACGAGACGTTCCAGATCGTTCATGGAGGGTCGGACGAGTTCGAGGACGCGTACTGGCGCGAGGTGGCACCCAGGGTGCGGGCGCTCGACGGCGTCGAGCCGCTCTGGTTCCTGCGCCAGCGCACGGGCATCGAAGGTGAGTTCGCCATTGCCCTGACCGCGCTGCGCGCGGGTGAGGACTTGGGTGCCTACACCCGCTGGATGTCCGGGGACCAGGGTGCGGTGTGGCGGGCGCAGGCTGGGAGGCTCACCCACGGGTTCCAGCGCAAGGCCCTCATGGCGGCCCCATGGTCCCCGTTCAACGAGTGGGACGAGCTCCAGCCGATTCTCGAGATCGGCTACGACAAACGCCGCATGTTCATGGAGGACACCGGCTGGCCTTACGTGCGCGTCGCCGACTACGTGGACTTCCAGCGCCGGGAGTACTGGGAGCCGCTGCAACAGTGGGCCACCACGGGGGCGGCGATCCTCAAGCTGTGGGGCTTCTTCTTGGTGGCGCCGGGGACGGGTCACCGCCCTGAGGCGATCTTCCTCCAAGAGGTGCTCGACGACCGCGCTCTGGAGCGACTGATCGGTGAGCCCGAGGTGTACGACCCCAACACCTTCCCCGGCTCCTACATGGTGCAGGGGCTGACGTATCGGGATCAGTGGAGGAGCCGGCTGATGGTGGCAGCACCTCCGCGCGGTTGATATCGGAGCGAACTGCAGAAGATGCCGAGGAACGGGGATGTCGCGATTGTCGCCTGGTGCGGATCTCTTAAACGCCGCAATGCAGTGACGATGGACGAGTAGATCCCGTTGGAACTACCTTCGGGTCCGCGACGTTACCGAACGAGGCGCAAATGGGTGCTGTAGACATCGTAGAACGCTTCTTCTCGCACCTGACAGCGCGGGAATGGGAGGAGCTGGGCACCACTCTCGACAAAGAGGTCGTGAGGATCGGTCCCTTCGGCGACGAGCTCAACGGGCGAGCGGTGTATCTGGACTTCTTGAGAGCCACCGTGCCCTCTGATTACGGCAATGACGTTCTGCGGGTCATCGGCTCGCCCGACGGGGTCTTCGCCTTTGCCAAGGTAACTGAGCACCTTCGCTACGGAGAAGAGGAACTCCACCTTGACGAGGCTTATTCGTTCGACATCGGCGAGGACGGCCTCATCTGTCGCGTCGAGGTCTATTGGCAGACGCCCCAATTTGACCCCGGTGGCTTCGGTTCGGCAACGAGCGATGAAAGCTATGCCTCGAGCAATTCCACCGACCCCGCCTCGTAATCTCGTCTCTCGTGCGGCCGTTTCGTTTTGGCTTCCAGATGGCGGGGGGCTCCGCAGAGGAGCTGCGGTCACAGGCCCGGGCGGCGGAGGAGGCCGGCTTTGACGTCATGCACTCCTGGGATCACGTCCTTGATCGATGGTCGCCGCTGACGCCGTTGATGGCCATCGCCGACTGCACGACGAACCTCCGTATCTGCCCCCTCGTCCTCAACAACGACTTTCACCACCCCGTCCATTTGGCCCAAGAGTTGGCCAGCCTGGACCATTTGAGCGGAGGCCGCCTCGAAGTCGGGATCGGCGCAGGTCACTCCTTCACCGAGTACGCCTCCATCGGGCAAGCATTCGACCCACCTGCGGTGCGCAAGGCCCGGCTGGCTGAGTCGGTCGAGATCCTCCGTCGGCTTCTCGATGGCGAGACCGTGACCTACAGCGGAGAGCACTACAGCCTCCACAACGTCCGCACTCTCCGATCCCGGCAGGACCACGTACCCCTGCTCGTTGGCGTAAACGGCAAGCAGGCTCTCGCCCACGCGGCTCGCCATGCCGACGTCATCGGTCTCACGATGCTCGGTCGTACCCTCGAAGATGGTCAGCGCCACGAGGTTCGCTGGCAGGCAGAGCGGCTCGACGCGACCGTCAACTACATCCGAGAGCAGGCTGGGGACCGCTGGGAACAGTTGGAACTCAATGTGCTGATACAGGCGGTCGTCATCACTGACGACCGCCAAGCTGCCGCTCAGGAGTCAGCCAGACGCTCACGCGGCGGTCTGAGCGTTGAGGACGCTCTCGCCACTCCATTTCTCGCTCTCGGGACCCACGATGAGATCGCCAAACACCTCTTGGCCTGTCGTGAACGATGGAACATCTCATACTTTAGCGTTCGAGATATCTCCAACTTCGTACCCGTGATCCAGCGACTTCGAGACGCGTAGTTCGGGCCGCGCAGTTCGGGGTTTGCCCCAGCCCTCTTCCGGCGAAGTGGCCACCGGTTCAGCGACCCAACGACATCTGGCCAGTAACGGGCGAGGCCACTGAGCTTGTGGCTAATCGCTCAACGGTGAACAATCTTCATCATGTGTCGATTTCGCCTAGTTGGACTCTCGGGCCTCGCTCTGGTCGCCATTTTCTGTCGACGTAACTGTGGGCGGTGTGGCCAAACCGTCAGCGGCATCGAGCGCAGAGTTGCCGGTTCCTTACCGCGGGGTCGATTGGAGCCAGTTGAGCTATCCCGGACTCTCCGCTAGGTGGACTGCCCATCCCCCTCGCGGTCGGACGGAGCCTCGGTCCAGGCGCGCAGGGGCCACCAGTTCCAGGCGCCGAGAAGCACCACGGTCGACGGCACGAGTAGCGTCCGCACCAGAAAGGTGTCGAGGAGGATTCCCAGCGCCAGGCCGGTCCCTATCTGGCGAACCTGTCCGGTCGTCGTCAGGGCGAGAACGCCGAACGTGCCGGCGAGAATCAACCCGGCGGTCGTGACCGTCGTCCCTGTCGTGGCGAGCGCACGAGGGACCGAGGCTTGGAGGGGAAGTCCGCCCGTTTCCTCCTTGATCCTGCTCATGACGAGGATGTTGTAGTCCTCTCCCAGGGCCATGATGAAGACGAACATGAAGAAGGGCAGCGTGAAGTTGATCCCGGGCTGCCCGCCGATCGTCACGAAGATGAGCACGGCGAGCCCTAGCGACGCGGTGTAGGAGAGCAGCACGCTGGCGACGAGGTAGAGCGGTGCCACCACGCTGCGCAACAGCAGGCCGAGGAGCAAGGCGAGCACCAGCACCACCACCGGGAGGATGCGCACGACGTCCTGACCGGAGATGGTGCTCACGTCGGCGGCGGCGGGTGCCTGGCCGGTCGCTCCCCACTGCGACGCCCCGACCGAACGGGCGACTCGGGACACCGCGGCGCGCACGGACGGAATTGCCTGCATCGCCGCGGTGCTCCCGGCCGAGCCCGCCCGGAGCGATGTCTGGTAGACGACGGTTCGGCCGTCCTCTGTCACGTACCGCGCGGTGACTCGGTAGGCGGCGTAGAGGGAGGCGCCCAAGCTGCCCTGCGCCTTGGTGTTCACCAGCGGCAGGCGCTGCGGCGGCCCGAGGGTGGCGTAGAGGCGGGCCACCGCTCGCGGCGGGAGGTAGCGGCCGCCGGCGTCGAGGGGGCCGGTCACCGAGGAGAAGCGGCCCGACTTCCACAGCCCGTCTTCGGCCTTGTCGAGCAGGAAGGGGTCGGTCCACACCGAGGAGGGGAACCGGAACACGACGTCGGTTGCGCCCACAGCGATCTCACCGAAATACTCCGCCAGCACCATCTGCCCCACGCTCGAGTCCGAGCCGGCGATGGCACCCCCGGGGTTGAAGCCCGAGGGTGCGTACCCGACCAGGAAGGCGGAGAGCCCGCCCAGGATGAGCACCCCGCCGACGAGGGCGCGCACCGGCTGCTGAACCACGCGACTTGCGATTCGTCCCCAGACGCCGGCACCTCCCGACTCAGAGCGCACGCGCGACGGCCAGAACAACCGGGTGCCGACAATGGAAAGCAAGGACGGGAGGAGGGTCAGCTCGACCAGCAGCACGACGCCGATGCCGATGGCCAGTCCCGGACCCACCCCGCGGTAGAGGCCGAAGCTCGCGAGCAGGAGGCTTAGGAGTGCGCAGACGACGGTCAAGGCGGAGAAAGTGATGGACGTCCCGACTCGGGACCCGGCGGTGACAATGGCCTCGTCCGCGGGCATGCCCGCCGCCAAGTTCTCCCGGTAGCGGAACAGGAGGAAGAGGCCGTAGTCGGTGCCCGCGCCAAGCACCAACGCCGTCAGTAGAAGCTGCAGTAGTGAGGAGATGTCGACTCCGATGTGCGTGGACTCGGCGACGAGCGGTCCCGCCAGTGCCAACGCCAGGCCGGCGGGTGCCAGCGCGACGAGAGGTGCAAGCACCGCACGGAACGCGAGGACGAGTAGGACAATGATGAGCAGGATGGTGCCCACTACCGCGATGGCCTCGGTGCGCACTGCCGCCGCCTGCTGATCGACGAGGATCGGTAGTGACCCGGTGAGGTGCAGCGAGAGCCGCGGGTCGCGCAGCGCGCCGAACGCGTTCCGGACGGCGTTCACGGCAGCGCGCCCCGCACCGCCGCCGCCTGCGGTAGACGCAGCGAATCGGACCTGCGCGGAGTACGCCTGATCGTCGACCGAGACCGCGCTTCCGCCGACGGAGACGACCAGTGGTGATCGAACGGCGCGGTCCTCGACCACCTTGATCGCGGACAGGTCCGCCGGTGTCAGGCGTCCAGCGGTGTCCGTCGCTACCAGCACCCCGGTTGCCCCGCTCGGGGCCAGGAACGGAGCCTCCAAGTTGGCCGCGACGACGCTCGGCGCGTCGGCCGGGAGGAACGATGCCGTGTCGTTGCGCACGACACTGGCCAGAGAGGGCAGCAGCACGATGGAGGCGACGGTTGCACACAGCCAGAACGCGACTACCGGCCAGCGGTACCGGACTGCGAGGCGCAGCATCGCCGAGAGCACAGGCCGAACCCTAGAGTTCGTCCCACGCTGTGGAAGCGCGGGCGGGGCCGGTATGCGGGGCGCCCTCGACCCTTCGACCCAAATCGCTCTGAGCGGGCCGTGCCGTCACTACCCCAGTCATACCGAAGTGGCCCACCGTCCCGGTGACTGCGACGCCCTCAAGTGATTGCTCGACCCTTAGATCGCGCTACTGGGCGATGGTGATCTCGGAAGATCTCAGAGCCCTGGCTCTAACGAAACGAAATCAGACTGATTGAACCCTGATACCCCCGCGTGAAGCCTGAGGGGAGCCCCATGGTCTTGGTCTTTTTGAGCTCCGCGCCCTTATTCAGGGTATCCCCCACGTGCCGGAGTGGATCAACCAACAGCAGTGGTGTTTGGAGTCACGTTCGTCTCGTGCGCAATATCTACCCCATGGCCATAGATATCGTCTACGAAACCCACTCAACCACTGAGGACAGCGAGAAGGGAATAGCCACGGGGTGGCTTCCGGGCCGCCTCTCCGATGCGGGAACGGCCAATGCAGCGATGCTCGGCCAACGGCGTCGCGACGACGGGTTGGCGGCCATCTTCGTGTCGGACTTGGAGAGAGCCATCGAGACGGTGGAGGTGGCCTTCGCGGGCACCGCCATACCTGTTCTCAAGGACTGGCGGCTCAGGGAGTGCGACTACGGTCAACTGAACGGCGCAGCCGCTCCAGAGGTTCATCGTGATCGGCGCAAGTACCTCGATCTGCCGTACCCCGGCGGTGAGAGTTGGCGTCAGGCAACAGACCGGGTGGGCCGTTTTCTCTCTGATTTACCGCTCCGATGGGAAGGTCAACGGATCCTGGTTGTCGGCCACGTGGCCACCCGTTGCGGTCTTCAGCGCTTTCTCGGCGGTGAAGACCTTGAAGAAGTGATTACGGCCGATTTTGTCTGGCAGGAGGGCTGGGAGTACAGGCTCGAGCGAATATAGGTGCGATCGATTCCCGACACCTTGCCGCAAAGTTGCCCTGTCGGTGGCCGAGGGGTTGGCTTGGTCCCGAATTCCGACGCTCGACGAGCCGTAGGCAGCCTGGCGCGAGTTGCGCCATTGGTAGCGGTCGTCGGATGTCTCGAAGGAGGGGCCACGTCGCCCGGCGCGTGTGGCTGAGTGGAAGCGGGAAGCAGCCCACTGGAAGCAGCCCAGTCGGGCAGCTCAGTTGAGGCTGGCCACGTTGACCCCTTCCTTGGGAGTCAAGGTGACCGAGCGGCCGACGAGTTCTTTCTCCTCGGCCTCCGTGCGTGCAGCGTCCCCGCCGTCGAGCCGGGCGTAGCAGCGCGCGCTCCCGGGCAGATCGCACACCAAGAGCGCCGAGGTGGGCGCGCCGTCCCGTCCGTGCAGCACGCTGTAGGCGGCCACGGTCGCCGGGCCCTCGGCGGAGTCGATGACGGTTGCACGCGCAACCGCCCGGTCGGCCCCCGTCGGCGGGTGCAGGGGCCCGGGCTCGGTGGACCACAGGCCGTACGCGTGCTTCATCATGTGCATGCCGACGCCGCTGACCAGCCCGAAGGACCCGGGGTCGGCCCGCAGGGTCTCGGCCATGGCCGCCAGCGAGTGCGTCATGTAGTTGGAGCCCGGGCCGCCGTGGTAGGGCAGGCCGCCGGTCTGGGTCACGCCCCGCTGGTCGTCCTCGGACAGGCCGAGCGCGTCGAGCGCGAAGCAGATGGAGCTCGCGAAGCACGAATAGAGGTCGAGGTGCGCCACGTCGTCGATGCCGATGGCGGCGCCACCCAGGGCGGACTGCGACGCGGCGACCATGGCGGGGGAGCGCCACAGGTCGGGGTGCTCGGCCACGTGGTCGGGGTCCTCGTCGTAGCCCCACCCCCGCAGGTAGACCCGCTTCTCCTCGGGCACGCCCAGCGCGTCGGCCTTCGCCGCACTGGCCAGCAGCAGCCCGGCCGCCATGTCCACGTCCATGATGGCGGTCATCAGTTTTGTGTACGGGTAGGCCACCATCCGGTTGTCCGCTGTGACGGTGACGATCTCCTCGGGCGAGCGCGCCGTCGGAAACCAGGCGTGTGGGCTGGCGGCGGCCACTTCGGTCATCGGCGCCATTACGCGGCCGAGCTGGGCTCGATGCGCGTCGAGCCCCCTTCCCAGGTGGGCCCGTCGGGCGTTGTCGAAGAGCGCGAAGGTCAGGTAGGCCTCGAAGACCGAATGGCTGATCTCGGAGGGCAGGAAGGTGAGGTTCATGGGGAAGGGTCGCTTCTCGGCGGGAGGGTAGGACCACCGCGGCTCCTCGCCGGCCTTCTTCAGCCGTCGCACGGTGGCGAGCGCCTCCGCGCCCACGATCAGCGCCAGGTCGAGGTCGCCTCTCTGCAGGTGATCCGCCACGTCCACGGCCACCATGAGCGGCACCGACCCGCCGATGCCCGAGTACGTGCGCCGGGCGGGCGCGGCACCCAGGCGCTCGGCCAGGCGGGACGGGGCGTCGTCGTACTGCCACGACTGCGAGTAGACGACGTCGATCCCCTCCAGCTGTCCCACGGCGGCGGGCACCCCGGCGTCGGTTGCCGCGGCCCGGGCCATCTCCTCCCACATGTCCAGCGGCTCGGGTGCCCCCTCGGGCGCGTCGGCGGGGCGCCAGGTGCGCCGCGCCACACCGATGATGCAGGGCGAGCGGGGGTCGGTGGCGGCGGTCAAGGGAGGGTCCTCATCGGGTTGGGGGGGTCAATAGGGATTGCGGGAATCACGACGTGCGTGACTGCCCGGGCATCTTGATGGCCCGGTCGGCGATGATGTTCTTCTGTATCTCGGTCGATCCGCCGCCGATGGTGCTGTAGCGCTGGAAGGCGTAGAGGCGGGTCCACTTGCCGCGATCGACGGAGTCGGGCCCGCCGCGGGCGAGAAGGCCTGCCGGGCCGAGCAGGTCGACGGCGAGCTCGGCCAGGGTCTGTGCCAACGACGACCACGACAACTTGGCGAAGGGGACCTCGGGCCAGTTCTTCTCGCCCTTCATGATTTTGCTCAGCGCCCTCAGGGAGAGAAGGCGGGCCAGCTCGATCTCCGTCCACACCTTGGCGATCCGGTCGCGCAGGGAAGGGTCGTCCAGCGCGGTGGGATTGACCGACCGGGCGGCCTCGACCATGGCGCGCAGATCGGCCGAAAGGATGGAGATCTGGCTGGCGATGCCGACCCGCTCGTAGCCCAGGGTGCCCATGGCCACCATCCAGCCCGCACCCTCGTCACCCAGGCGCCACGAGGCGGGAATGCGCGCATCGGTGAAGAAGATTTCGTTGAAGAGCTCCTCGCCCGCCATGTCGCGGATGGGCCGCACCTCGATGCCCGGCGTGTGCAGGTTGAGAACGAAGGCGGTGATGCCCTCGTGCTTCTTGCCCCGCTCAATTGCAGTCGGGTCGGTGCGGAGCAAGAACAGGCCCCAGGTGGCGAGGTGGGCCGAGGAGATCCAGATCTTCGATCCATTGACCACGTAGTCGTCACCATCGCGCACGGCGGTGGTGCGGAGGTTGGCCAGGTCGTTGCCGGCGTCGGGCTCGCTGAAGCCCTGGCACCAGTGCTCCTCGGCCTCGAGGATGGACGGCAGCCACTGCGCCTTCTGCTCTTCGGTGCCCCAGGCGATGATCATCGGGCCGATCTGCCAGATCCCGTTGGTGTTGAACAAGCCCGGGGTGCGGTACTCGGCCATGACCTCGGAGTAGATGAGGCGCTGCATGGCGTTGATGGTCCGGCCCCCGTACTCGGGCCCCCAATGGATGGCGGCCCAGCCTCCTTCGTTGAGCTTGCGCTGCCAGGCTTGGCGGCGGCGCTGGGAGGCCTCGCCGGAGAGGCTGGCGTCGTCACCGAGGGACTCGGCTTCGAGGAAGGGCGGGAGATGCACGTCCAGCCAGGCGCGCAACTCGTCGCGGAAGGCCTCGTCCTCGGGCGCAAGGGCAAAATCCACGGGGGAAGGGTACCCGACCCCGCGTGTACTCTGACGCTGCCGTCAGGTGCGGTGCCGGTGCGGCTCGCGGTGGGACAGGACGGAGAGGGCGGGAGCAGGGGAGACCGTGGACTTCACTTACGATGACGAGCAGCTGGCGTTACAGGATGTGGCGCGGACGGCGCTCGAGCGAGAGTGCGGCTCCGACGTCGTACGCCTGCTGGCCGATGACCCCACGGGGATCACTCCGGCGCTGTGGCAGACGCTCGTCGAATTGGGTTGGACCGGGATGCTCATCCCCGCCGCGCACGGCGGGACCGGGGCCGGCCTTCTCGAGATGTGCATCGTGCTCGAGCAGATGGGGCGGCGGCCGTTGCCCGGTCCGTTCTTCTCATCTGCCGTCGCGGCAACGCTGGCGGCGCGGGCGCTGGGCGCCGACGCGCTGCTGGGCGATCTGGCCGCAGGAGTGCGGCGTGGCACCGTGGCCCTCGGGGAGCAGGGCAACGGCGACCCCCTCAGCACTGTCCGCACGCGGGCGCGTCGCAAGAACGCCGGCTGGGTGGTCAGCGGGAGCAAACCGGTCGTGATCGACGGGCACAGCGCGGACTGGTGCATCGTCGTGGCCCGCAGCGAGGAGGGCGTCCGTTCCTACCTGCTGGAGCAACCCGACGGCGAGCTGGTTCCCTCCCTCGATCCCACCCGCAAGCTGGCGCGCCTCGTCCTCGACGAGGCGCCGGTGGTGCCGCTGGGTCCCGGGGGCAACCAGAGCGCGCTGTGGCGGCGCATCCAGGACGACATCGCCGTGGCCCTGGCCGCCGAGATCGTGGGCGCAGCGGACCGGGCGCTGGGCGAGGCCATCGCGTACACCTCGGAACGCATCGTCTTCGACCGTCCCGTCGCCACGTACCAGACCGTGCGGCACCGCCTGGTCGAGATGTTCCAACAGGTGGAGATGGCCCGGGCGGGCATGCAATTCGCATCATGGGCCTCGGACACCGAGTCGCCCGAGCGGGCCCAGTCTGCCGCCATGGCGGCCAGTTACGCCGCAGAGGCCGGGGTGCGGGTGACCGGCGACGATATCCAGCTGCACGGGGGGGTGGGATTCACCTGGGCCAACGACGCCCACTTCCTCTTCAAGCGCGTGAAGCAGAACGAGGTCCTCTTCGGCGGGATCAGCCAGGAGCGCCATCGGCTGGCTGCGCTGCTCATCGAGACGGCCTGAACATCGGCGCGCCGGCGCCACCGGCGCCGCACTGTCGCCCGGCGATCAGTCGGGTGCGGGGCCCAGGACGTGCGCGATCTCCTGCGCCCACTGGGTGGCGATCGCCCCGGTGTCCCGATCGTCCTCGCCCCCGACCCCCGCGGCATACTGCACGAAGATCCCCACCACCATGGCGCTCAGCAGGTGCGCCACCTGTGCAGCGCCCGAGCGCTGGTCGAGATCGGGACGGTGGCTGACGAGCCACCCGGCGAGACCGGATTCGAACGACGAGAACAGACCGAGCCCCACGGCGCGCGCCGTCTCCTCGCCGCGCATGGCCTCGCCCATCATCAGGCGCACGAAGTCCTCCACCTCGAACATGGACACGAGGATGTCGGTGAGCACGACGGCCAGTTGGTCCTCGTACGAGCCGTCAGTCGCCGGTCTCGGGTCGGCGGTCGCCCACTGCGGCAGGTAGCCGCGCTCGACGAGCACGGCTTCGAGGAGCTCGCGCTTGGAAGGGAAGTAGTGGTAGAGCGACGCCACATTCAGCCCGGCCGCCCCGGCCAGGTCGCGCATGCTGGTGCCGTCGACCCCCTTTTGGGACATCAGGCTGAGGGAGACCTGCAGAATCCGGTGCCGGGTGGAAGACCCTTCGAGCTGCTCCGCGTTCGCCATGGCCCCCATTCTCGCGTCCCGGGTCGCTTCGTCGAGGATCCCCCGTAGTGGCCTCCCAAACGAACGTTTGATATCCTTCCCAAACGAACGTTTGATGATGTGGGGAGGGGCCCAGGTCCGTCGAGGCACTGGCCCGACCCTGCCCGACGGGAGGAACCCGATGACAGCCACCGATTCAACGCGCGTCGCAGCCGAGCCGTTCGACCCGTTCGAGCTCAAGGACGTGGTGTCGGGCAATATCAGGGATCCCTACCCGAGGATGCGCGAGTTGCGACTGCAGTCCCCGGTGCACGTCGGGCCCGTCGACCTCGGGGACGAGGAGCCCATCCCGCTCGATCCCTCCGCCATCCCTCCCGTGACCGTGTTCGGCTTCGACGAGGTGGTCCAGGTGCTGCGCGACAACGAGACCTACTCGTCGAGTGTGTACGAGGGCGTCATGGGGACTGTCATGGGACGCACCATCTTGCAGATGGACGAGCCGGAGCATCGCATGTCCCGGGCGCTGGTGTCGCAGAGCTTCCGCTCCAAGGTGCTCGAGCGCTGGGAGGAGCAACTCGTCGCCGTCGTGGTCAACGAGCTCATCGACTCGTTCATCGCCCGCGGCCATGCCGACCTCGTCCGCGAAGTGACCTTCAACTATCCCGCGCAGGTCATCGCGCACATCCTCGGGCTGCCGCGGGCCGACTACCCGAGGTTCCAGCGGTGGGCCATTGAGCTGACCAGCCTGGCGGCCAACTGGGACCGGGGTATGGCGGCGTCCGCCGCGCTCCGCGAGTACTTCTGCGCCGTGATGGAGGAGCGCCGGTCTGTACCGGGCGACGACCTGATCAGCGATCTGGTGCGGGTCGAGGTCGAGGGCGAGAGGTTGGAGGACGAGGAGATCTGCTCGTTCTTGCGCCTGCTCCTGCCCGCAGGGGTGGAGACGACCTATCGCGCCACCGGCAACCTCCTCCTCGGCCTGCTGGGCGACCGCCCCCAATTCGACGCGCTGTACCACGACCGTTCGCTCTACGCGCAGGCCTTCGAGGAGTCCCTGCGCTGGGAGCCTCCGGTGACGGTGATCCTGCGGCGCGCCACTCGCGACACCGAGTTGGCCGGTGTGCCCATCAGTGCCGGTGCGGATGTGGCCCTCCTCCTGGGGGCTGCCAACAGGGACGAGCGCAAGTACGTCGATCCCGACCGCTACGACATGTTCCGCGAGGTGCGTCAGCACGTCGGGTTTGGGTTCGGGGTCCATGTCTGTCTCGGCATGCACCTGGCGCGCATGGAGTCGCGCGTGGCCATCAACACCTTGTTCGACCGCTTGGGCCCCTTCACTCTCGACCCTGAGGCGGAGGTTCCGCACATTGAGGGGATGGCCTTCCGCTCCCCGCTCTCTTTGCCGGTGGTATTCCAGGCACCTTGACGCCTGGCGCCCAGCCGGACGGGTAGCGTCACAGGCCATGGCCCGGGCTCGAACTGCGCTGCAGGATGCTGCGGCGATCGTCGGCATTGGGCAGACGGAATTCGCCAGGCGGATAGACCGCTCTGAGGAGCAGCTGGCGGCCGAGGCGGTGGTCGCCGCGCTGGACGACGCCGGCATCGCGCCCAGCGAGGTCGACGGCCTGTGCTCGTTCACGATGGAGAGCACCGACGAGGTTGCCCTGGCCAAGTCCATCGGGGCCGGCGACCTCACCTATTTCTCGCAGGTGGGCTACGGCGGGGGAGGCGGGTGCGCCACCATCGGGCACGCGGCGATGGCCCTCGCCACCGGTCAGGCCGAGGTGGTCGTCGCCTGGCGCGCCCGCAAGCGTGGCGATCCCAGGGCGCGACCGTGGGCGGCCGCGCCGGAGCAGCAGCCTCCCCATGCGCAGTGGACCCGCCCCTTCGGCCTGCTCCGCCCGGCCGACGAGGTAGCCATGCTGGCTCGGCGGTACTTCCACGAGTTCGGCGGGGGCCGCGCGCAGTTGGCCGAGGTGGCGCTGGCCATTCGTGGCCACGCCAACCGGAATCCGGCTGCGGTGATGCACGCCAGGACCATGACGCTCGAGGACTACATGGCGGCTCGCTGCATTTCCGAGCCGCTCTGCCTCTTCGACAATTGCCTGGAGACCGACGGCGCGCTGGCCGCTGTGCTGGTCCGGGCGGAGCGGGCGAAGGACTGCCCGCACCCGGTGGTCCTGGTGCACGCCTTCGGTCAAGGGTTGAGCCGCCAGCACACCACGATGGTCGACTACTTCTGCGCTGACCCCTTGCGGGGCCCGGGCTGGGCCTGTGCCCAGAAGCTGTGGTCCCGGGCGGCGTTCGCTCCCGCGGACGTCGACGTCGTGCAGATCTACGACGCCTTCACCCCGCTCGTCCTCTTTTCGCTGGAGGCATACGGGTTCTGCGGCCGCGGCGAGGCGGGCGATTTCGTCGCCGACGGCAACCTGCGCTGGGGCAGAGGATCCCTCCCCACCAATACGTCCGGGGGAGGGCTCTCGGAGGCCTACGTGCACGGGTTCAACCTCATCACCGAGGGCGTGCGCCAGGTGCGTGGCACCTCGACGAGCCAGGTGGAGGGCGCCCGGACCTGCCTGGTGTCCTCGGGTGAGGGAGTGCCCACGAGTGCCATCCTGTTGCGGGCGGCATGAGGCCGGAGGAGGAGGCACGGTGAGTGAGCACATGGACGTCAAAATTGATTGGGACCGCTGCATGGGATCGGGCAACTGCGTCTTCTGGGCGCCCGGGACCTTCGATCTGAGCGAGGACGGCCATGCGGTGGTGACCGACGTCGGCGCCACGGACGAGGACCGGTTGCGCATCGCCGCCGAAGGCTGCCCGGTCGGCGCCATCTCCCTGTGGCGGGACGGGAGGGAAGTGGCCCTCAACGAGAAGGAGGAATAGTGCCCATCGCGGTGAGCGAGGAACACGAGGAGTTGCGCCGGTCGGCGCTGCGCTGGCTGCAGACCCATTGCCCGCCCAGCGTGCCCCGGGCCGCGGCGGAGTCGTCCCCCGGGGAGCTGCCGGCGGCGTGGGAGAAGATGGCGGCCCAGGGCTGGCTCGGGCTCCATGTGCGCGAGGAGGACGGCGGCCAGGGCTTCGGGCTCACCGAGCTCGGCGTGGTCCTCGAAGAGCTCGGCTATGCGCTCTTCCCCGGTCCCGTGTTGCCCACGGTGCTGGCGGCGGCGGTGCTCTCTCGTCACGGGAGCGCCGCCCAGCGTGCCCGCTATCTTCCGGGGCTGGCCGACGGCTCCGCCCCCGCCGCCGTTGCCCTCGGCGCCGGCGCGCTGCGTCGCCAGGAGGGTGCCGGCGGTTCGTCGGTCAGCGGCACGCTCCGGCCCGTGCTGGGACTGCCCACGGCGTCGGTGGTGCTCGCCCCCTTGGAAGAGGGAGGCTGGTGCCTGCTCGATCCCCACCAAGGGGGCGATGCCACGCCGCTCACCGCGCTCGACGCCACCCGGGGTCTGGGCCAGCTCGTGCTCGACGGCTGCCCGCTCCCGGACGACGCGGTGCTCCCCGGTGTCAACGCGAACGAGGTGCGGGATCTGTCGTTGCTCCTGGCGGCTGCCGAGGAGGCCGGCGTGGCGCGCTGGTGCCTTGACACGGCGTCGGAGTACGCCAAGGTGCGCGTCCAATTCGGCCGGCCCATCGGCCAGTTCCAGGCCATAAAGCACGCGCTCGCCGACATGGTGGTCATCGTCGAGCAGTCCGCCGCCGTGGCGTGGGACGCCGCCGCGGCGTGGAGTGGTGACGCCGCGGCGGAAGAGCGCGCGTTGAGCGCCCAGGTGGCCGGGGCGCTGACCCTGGACGCCGCGGCGCACTGCGCCAAGAAGTGCGTCCAGGTGCTCGGGGGCATCGGCTTCACCTGGGAGCACGACGCCCACTTCTACCTCAAGCGCGCCATGGCGAGCCGTCAGTTGCTGGCCGACGTCCGCGACCTCGAACGGAGCGTGGCCACCCTGGCCCTGGCTGGGGGCCGCCGCGGGCTCTCCGCCGACCTCCCGCCCGAGGCCGAGTCCCGTCGTGCCGCGCTCCGCCCTCTGGTCGAGCAGGTCGCCGCACACGAGGGCGCCGCCCAACGCGCTGCCCTGGTCGAGACAGGCCTGCTCATGCCGCACTGGCCGACGCCCTGGGGGCGCGGGGCCGATCCGCTGGACCAGCTTGTCCTCGACGAGGAGCTCGCCGCGGCCGGGGTGCTGCGGCCCAATCTGGCCGTCGGCGCCTGGGCGCTCCCCACCATCATCGCCCACGGCACCGAGGAGCAGCAGGAGCGCTGGGTGCGCCCGACGTTGCTGGGCCATCTGTCGTGGTGCCAACTCTTCAGCGAGCCGGGCGCCGGTTCCGACCTGGCCGCGCTGAGTACCAGGGCCGTGCCCGTCGAGGGTGGCTGGGTCCTCAACGGACAGAAGGTCTGGACCTCGCTCGCCATGACGGCCGACTTCGGGATATGCCTGGCCCGCTCGGACCCCGACGCGTCCAAGCACGCCGGCATCACCTACTTCATCGTCGACATGCGCACCGAGGGCATTGAGATCCGCCCGCTGCGCGAGCTCACGGGCGCGGCCATGTTCAACGAGGTGTTCTTCACGGACGTCTTCGTGCCCGACGATGCGGTGATCGGGAGGCCCGGCGATGGGTGGCGCATCGGTCGCACGACGCTGTCCAACGAGCGCGTGTCCATGTCATCGGGTGCCGCGTTCGGCAACGGCGTCGAGCTGCTGCTCCGCACCATCGCCCGGCGTGGCGATGACGGCGCGCCGGATCAGATGGGAGAGCTCGGTCACCTGCTCGTCGAGGCCCAGTCCCTGGGCCTGCTCGGTCTCCGGTCCACCTTGCGCACCCTATCGGGGGTCGACCCGGGCAGCGGGTCGAGCGTGCGCAAGCTGCTGGGAGTGGAGCACGAGCAACGGGTCCAGGAGATGGGCATGGCGCTCTACGGCGCGGACGGCGCCGTGCTCGACGGTGAGGCGCAGCGATGGGAGGAGGGCTTCCTCTCCACCCGCTGCCTGACCATCGCCGGTGGGACCAGCGAGGTGCAGCGCAACGTCATCGCCGAGCGCATGTTGGGACAGCCCAAGGATCCCGAACCCGGCACGTGAGCGCCGCGGCCGGTGCGGGCGGAGCGACGGTGAAGGGCCGGCACGCGGAGTCGCTCCCGTCATGACGGGCGTGTCATAGTGGCGCTGCGACCGAGTCGCGCGGGTGCGCGGCCGTGCAAGGGGTGACGTGTTATGGCACTGTCCGTACTCGAACATCGTGACCAGCTGGGCGTGCAGCCCGGCCGGCTCTTCATCGACGGAGCATGGGGTGATGCATCCGACGGGGGTACCTGGGAGCAGATGAACCCGGCCACCAACGAGGTGGTGACGACCTTCGCCATCGCGTCGGTCAGCGACGTGGACCGGGCCGTCGGCGCGGCGCGGCGCGCCTTCGACGAGGGGCCGTGGCCCCGGCTCACGGCCAAGGAGCGCAAGAAGTACTTCGGACGCCTGGTGACGCTCATCACCGAGCACGGTGAAGAGCTCAACCGACTGCAGACGCTCGAGATGGGGATGCCCATCGCCTTCTCGTCCATGTCGGTCGTCTCCAGCGAGATGGCGGCCGGCGTCTTCGACCATCACGGGGGGTGGATCGACAAGATCTGCGGCACGACCTACCCGAGTTACGAGGCCGGACCCACCGGGGCAGACGTGCAGATCATGAGCTTCCGCGAGCCTGTCGGCGTCGTGGCCGCCATCATCCCGTGGAATGCCCCCATGATGCTCTTCGCCCAGAAGGTGGCGCCCGCGCTGGCCACGGGATGCACCGTGATCGTCAAGCCGTCGGAGTTCGCCGTCCTCACCTCATTGAAGCTGGCTGCGCTCATCGACGAGGCGGGTTTCCCGCCGGGTGTCTTCAACTTGGTGCCCGGCCCGGGCAACCCGACCGGCGAGGCGCTCATCACGCATCCCGGGGTCGACAAGGTCACCTTCACCGGGAGCCGTGCCGTGGGCAAGCGGATCCTCCAAGCCAGCGGCGACACCATCAAGCGGGTCACGCTCGAGTTGGGGGGCAAGTCGCCCAGCATCGTCTTCGAGGATGCGGAGAGCGTCGAGGGTGCCGCCATGATGGCCATGGGCATGGTGTCGATGGGGCTCTCGGGCCAGGGCTGCGTGTGCCAGACCAGGTCGCTCGTGCAGCGCAGTGTCTACGACGCCTTCGTGGCTGCCGCCTCGTCCCTGGTCGGCATGGTGCAGTTCGGTGACCCGTTCGACGCGGCCACGACCTCGAGTGCCATCATCAACAAGCGACAGCTCGACCGGGTGCTCGGCTTCATAGAGAAGGCCCCGTCCGAGGGGGCCCGCCTCGTGGCGGGCGGCGACCGGCCGGGCGGCGATCTGGCCCAGGGCAACTTCGTGAACCCGACGCTCTTCGCCGACGTCGACAGCTCCATGGCGGTCGCCCGTGAGGAGGTCTTCGGACCGGTGCTGGTGGCCATGCCGTTCGATGACGAAGCAGATGCGATCAAACTGGCCAACGACACCGAGTACGGGTTGGGCGCTGGCGTCTACACCACCAATGTCGCCCGCGCCTTCCGCGTCGCGAAGGCCATCAGGGCCGGCACGGTTGGCATCAACGAGTACACGGTGTGGCCCAACGCGCCGTTCGGGGGGTACAAGCAGTCCGGGCTCGGGCGAGAGGGCGGATGGGGCAGCATCGAGGCCTTTACCGAGACGAAGGCGGTTGTCGTCGGCCTGTCGGGCTGAGACCTCGGTCGCATTTCGCTCGCAGGCACGTTGCCGTTCGGTTGCTCGTGCGATTTCTCGGGGATTCCCGTCGTTTTGCAGGGCCATTGCCGCCATACTTTTGACGACAGAGGCAAACCTCCCGCGAGGGGGGGACGCAAAACTACGGGACTCCCTGAGTTAGCCGGGTTGCCGAAATGGTCTCTCCAGGCCCATTTTCGTCAGGCCCACTTCCTCAGCGGGATGAGGAGGGTGAGTGGGACTGGCGGCACCGGCGCGGGGCGGACGCTCCCTCACGCCCCCTCGAGCCGGGTTCGCGCTCTTTGCCGTCACCGTTGCCACCGTTGCCACGAGTTGGCTCTCCGTGCCCGCCGGCGCGACCGGCATCCTTCCCCCGGACAATCCCTCGAGCAATATCGCGCCGAGCAGCCCGGACTTCTTGACATCGATCGACACGGCGCGCGCGCAAGAGGGGGTCGGTCCGATGGGCGTCGCCGAGTCCACCGTCACCCGTCTGCCCGTTGCCGAGCAGGTCTTCATCGTCATCAACGAGGAGCGGATCGACCGGGGTCTCCCGCCCATCTCGTACATGACGGCGCAGCTCAATGGCGACGCCCAGCAGGGCGCCGACGCCGGGGATGATCCCGGGTTCCCCACGACACTGGGTGGGGGGGACCAGGTGATCTGGGGGGGCTCCATCTGGGCCGGCGGCCTCTCGTCGGTCTTCGAGGCCGACTACTACTGGATGTACTCCGACGGCTTCGGGGGCGCGAACGGAGGCACCACCAATTCGGCCTGCGCCACCCCGTCGTCGTCGGGTTGCTGGGGGCACCGCGACATCATCTTGCACCAGTTCGGCTCGTGCGGGTCCGCCGCGCCGACGCTTTCGATGGGAGCGGCTTTTTCTGCGACCGGTGCTGCCGGAGGATCGATCGCCGCCCAGCTGATCGCCACCTGCGGCCCGCTGCCGAGCGGCATCACACTGACCTGGGACCAAGTCGTGGCGAGCGTGTTCACCCAGCCCCACGTCGTGGGCATCGCCAGCCTGGCTGACGGGCAGGGCTACTGGGAGGCCGAGTCGAACGGGACGGTCGCGGCCTTCGGCGCGGCGCGCTACGACGGGTCGATGGCTGACGCACCCCTCAACTCGCCCGTGGTCGGGATCGCCGCCACCCCTGACGGGGGCGGCTACTGGCTCGTGGCGGCCGACGGCGGCATCTTCACGTACGGCGACGCCGCCTTCTACGGCAGCGCAGGGGCGCTGCGCCTCACGGCCCCTATCGTCGGCATGGCATCGACCCCTGACGGGGGCGGCTACTGGCTCGTGGCGGCCGACGGCGGCATCTTCAGCTTCGGCGATGCGCCGTTCCTCGGCAGCATGGGCGCACACCGGCTCAACGAGCCTGTCGTCGGCATGGCGGCGGACCCGGCCACGGGCGGCTACTGGCTCGTGGCGGCCGACGGCGGCATCTTCAGCTTCGGCGCCCCCTTCTTCGGCAGCACGGGCGCCATCCACCTGGCCCGGCCGATCGTGGGCATGCAGGCGCTGGCCAACGGGCAGGGCTACCGCTTCGAGGCGGCCGACGGCGGCGTGTTCTGCTTCGGGCAGGCGGTCTTTGCCGGTTCGATGGGTGGGCAGGCCCTGGCGGCGCCGATCGTCGGCATGGGCGCCGACGCGGCCGACAATGGCTACTGGTTGGTGGGCGCCGACGGAGGGATCTTCACCTTCGGTGGCGCCGCGTACTACGGCCGCATCACCGGGTGAGGCGTCTCCGCCAACCCACGCCGGCTCGACCTTGACAGTCAACCTTTAAAAGATTAAAGATATCGCCCGAAGCGGGTGCCGGGCGCCCAGTGCGTGGCCCGGCGTCGCCGCCCCGAGCGAGAGGGGGAGCCATGGCTCGTCACACATTCGTGGTCTTTACGAACCCCGTGGAGGGGCGCGAGGACGAGTTCAACGACTGGTACGACAACCGCCACCTCTCCGACGTACTCGCCGTGCAGGGATTCGTCGCCGCCCAGCGGTTCCGCTTGAGCGAGACCGACCCGGCACAGGAGTTCCCGCACCGCTACCTGGCCCTCTACGAGGTGGACACCGAGGACCTGGAAAAGGTGACCCTGGCCCTTGCCGCGGCGGGCGATTCGGGGGCCATGATGATCAGCGGGTCGTTGGACCGGCCCGATGCCATCGCCAAGTACTTCACGCCCATCACCGAACGGGTGACCGCCGAAACCTTCGACTGAGCGGGGGCGCGCGCCGTTCGAGCGGCCGCGCCCGTCAGCGCGACGAGACGGCGCGCTAGCGCCAGTCGTCTCTTTCGGGCAGGGGGTGGCGGAACAGGCGGCTCGCGTTCTTCCCGGCGATGGCCCGCAACTCGTCGTCCGGCAGGGCGCCCCAGGTGTCAGTGAGCACCTGTTGGGTATCGGGCCACGAGGAGTCGGCGTGGGGATAGTCGCTCTCGACCATGATGTGATCGACCCCGATGACGTGCCGCATGGCCACCGTGGACGGGTCGTCGATGGAGCAGTACCAGAAATTGCGCCGCAGCACCTCGCTCGGCAGCAGCGAAGACGGCCAGGCGTTGCTCTCGGTGCCCGAGGCGGAGTGGCTCAGGACGTAGTCGGCCCTGTCCATCAGCATGGGGACCCAGCCGATACCGCCTTCGGACATGGCGATGGAGAGACGGGGATAGCGCAGGGGCACTCCCGACCACAACCATTCCCCGGCTGCCAACAGCGCGTTGACCGGGAACACCGTGGGCAACAGCTCGAAGGGGGGATCAGGCGAGGGGAGGGGGGCCCACGAGGAGGCGCCGGTATGGAGACAGACAACGGTGTCCGTTTCCTCGCAGGCAGCGAAGAGCGGGTCCCAGTAACCCGTGAAGATGGAGGGAAGGCCCAACTGGGCGGGGAATTCGGGAAAGCTCACGGCTTTGAAGCCACGTGCCGCGTTGGCGACGAGCTCGCGCACCGCGATCTCGATGTCGGCCAGGTAGGGCAGCTGCAGGGGGATGATGCGCGCAGGATGGGTCCCCGCCCACACCTCGTGGTGCCAGTCGTTGTAGGCCCTCATGCAGGCCAGGCCCAGTTCCTTGTCCTTGGCGCGCGAGTAGACGGCTCCGCAGAATCCCGAGACGAGTGAGGGGAAGCAGAGCGACGCCCAGAGGCCGGCCCGATCCATGTCGGCGATGCGCGCATCGATGTCGAAGCATCCCGGGCGCATCTGGTCGAAGCGTGCCGGGTCCATACTCCACTCGGCCCGGGGGCGGCCGACCACGGCATTGAGCCCGATGTTCGGGTAGCGCGTGCCCTCGAAGATCCAGCATTGGTTACCCGCCTCGTCCTCCGTGATGCGGGGTGCCGTGTCCTGCAGCGCGGCCGGGAGCCTTCCCGCGAACAGGTCGGGCGGCTCAATGAGGTGATCGTCCACCGAAATGATGGGCACGGTGATCCGGCAGGCGGGTGGGTCCGGGAGCAGCGTGGTCGTCGGGGCCGGCGCAGGGGCATTCACGAGGAGATGACACTATCGTGAGGAACGACGACAGGCTTGGGGGTGCGATGGTCCTGGTGGTACAAGCAGAGGCAGTTGCAACGTGGCGCGCCGCGCGCGCGGTCCGGGAGGGGCGGCGGTGTCGCTAGCCATTCGCGGTGGCACCGTCGTCGACGGCACGGGCGCGCCCGCGCGGGAGGCGGATGTGCTCATTGAGGGCGAGAAGATCGTCGGCGTGGGGGAGGGACTCGGCGCAACGGCCGAGACGGTCGTCGATGCCACCGGTCTGCTCGTCACCCCTGGCTTCATCGATCTGCACACGCACTACGACGCCCAGCTCTTCTGGGACCCCAACGCCAGCCCGTCGCCATTGCACGGCGTGACGACTGTCCTGGGCGGCAACTGCGGGTTCTCGCTGGCGCCGTGTGCGCCCGAACATGTCGATTACCTCTCGCGCATGATGGCCCGCGTCGAAGGCATGCCGCTCGCCGCGCTCCAAACCGGCGTGCCCTGGGACTGGACATCGTTCGGCCAGTGGCTCTCACGCCTCGACGGCCGCGTCGCCGTCAATGCAGGCTTCTTGGTGGGGCATTCGACGCTGCGGCGCGTCGTCATGGGGGATCGCGCGGTGGGTTCGGCCGCCACCGCCGATGACGTCGCCGCCATGGTGGCCGCGCTGCATGCCGCGCTCGACGAGGGGGCTCTGGGGTTCTCGACCTCGCAGGTGCACACGCACAACGACGGGGACGGGTCGCCGGTGCCGTCCCGCGCGGCCAGCCGCAGCGAGCTGGAGTCGCTCGCCGCGGTGGTGCGCGCGCACGAGGGCACGACGGTCGAGCTCATCGTCGCGGGGTGCCTGAACGGCTTCAGCGAAGAGGAGATAGACCTGCTCTCGAGCATCTCCTTGCTGGCGGATCGACCAGTGAACTGGAACGTGCTCGGGGTCTCGGCCATGAACCCCGGCAACGCCTGGAGCCAGCTCGCCGCCTCGAACCGTGCCGAGGAACGGGGGGCGACGATCGTGGCGCTCACCTTGCCGCACACCATGCAGGTGCGGCTGAGTTTTGAGCACGGCGCCATCCTCGACGGGCTGCCCGGATGGCGTGAGGTCTTCGCGCTACCGATCGATGCGCGTATGAAAGCGCTCTCGGATCCCGAAGTGCGACGCCGGCTCGACGCCGGCTCGCAGTCCGACGAGGCCGGGATCTTGCGCCATCTGGCCAACTGGGAGCGGTTGGTCATCGACGAGACGTTCGACCCGGCGAATGCCGCCTACGAAGGTCGGTCGGTGGGTGAGGTCGCCCGTGAACGTGGGGTGGACCCCTTCGACGCCCTGCTCGACATTGTGGTGGCCGACCGCCTGCGCACCGGTCTCCGCCCACCCATCGGCGAATCCGAGGAGGATTGGGTCCTGCGGTCCGAGGCGTGGATGGACCCGCGGACGATCGTGGGGGGTTCCGATGCCGGCGCCCACCTCGACACCATGTGCGGCGCGGTGTACTCCACCTCCATGTTGGGCGACGGAGTCCGCAAGCGCGCGCTGTTGAGTTGGGAGGACGCCATCCGCCAGCTGACCGACATCCCGGCCCGTCTCTACGGGCTGCGGGGGCGCGGCCGTCTGGTGGCGGGGGCGTGGGCCGACGTGGTCGTGCTCAATCCGGCGTCCATCGGGCCCGGTGTGGTGCGCACCAGGGATGACCTGCCCGGGGGCGCCAGCCGTCTTTACGCGGACGCGGAGGGGATCGAGCACGTATTCGTGAACGGCACCGAGATCGCGCGGGCGGGCGCGTTCACCGGTGCCCTGCCCGGCCGGGTCCTCCGTTCGGGCACCGACACGGACACCGTGCGGGCGGGCTCCGACTGGGCCTCGGCCGCGCGCTGAACCCGGCCCGGCCCGGCCCTCAGATCAGGCGCGTGGGCAGCGCGGTTTCGATCACCGTGTCGCCGCGGCGCACGAGAGAGTACGCCGTCTTCCCGGGCTCCTCGGTGAAGGCCTCATGGAGGTCCGTGCCGAAGAAGACCAACCCGGTTCCGTTCTCGGTGGCGTAGCCGTCGGGCAGAGCCCCTTGTGCGATCAACTGGTGTATCAGCGGGCGCCGCTGGGCCTCGGCGTCATGGTGCGGGCTGTTGGCGTACGGCAGGAACCCGAGGCCGTTGGTGACCAGCCGCAGGGTCGGCCCGAAGGAGTCGGTCGTCCCGCCGACGTGCCAGCACAAGGAGCCGGCTGAGACTCCCGAGAGAACTACACCGGCCTCCCAGCATTCGCGCAGGACCACATCGAGCCCGTGCAGGCGCCAGAGCGCGAGAAGGTTGGCGGTGCTGCCACCCGACACCCAGATCACGTCCTGCGCCAGGAGATGCTCTCGCATGTCGGGCACGTTGGGCATGGGGAAGAGCGAGAGGTGCGAGCTGATCATGCCGAGCTTCGAGAACGCGTTGTGCACGGCGGCGAGGCGCGCCGAGTCGTCCCCTAAGGCAGTGGCAATGGTGCAGATGCGCGGATGCTCGCCGGCCCGCGCCAGTTCGGCGGCCAGCCGGTACGAGGAACCCGGTCGGATGTTCTGGGGATCGGGGCCGTCGGGATGAAAGCCGATGCTGGTGGCGATGATCGTGGGCTGGGCTGCGCTCACTTCAATCCGCGAGGACCTCGGGGTTGACGATGTGCAGCGGGCGTGCGCCGGCGAGGAGCCGGCACAGGTCCTCGGCGATGGTGCGGGTGTGGTTCGCCTCGGTGTCGTAGGTGGCCCCCCCGATGTGCGGGGTCAACACCACGTTCGAGAACTCGGTGAGGGGGTGGTCCGTGGCCAGGTGCTCGCCCTCGAAGTGGTCGAGCCCGGCGGCGCCCACCTTGCCCGAACGCAGGGCCGCCACGAGGGCATCGGTGTCGTGGATCTTGGCCCGTGCCGTGTTGAGGTACACGACGCCGTCGCGCATCTTGGCGAATTCGTCGGTGCCGATCATGCCGGTCGTCTCCGCGGTCACCGGGGCGTGGATCGAGATCACATCGGCGCGGGTCAGGACCTCGTCCAACGTGTCGGTGGCGTCGGGCGCGTAGGGGTCGTACGCGAGCACGTCCATACCCAGGCCGCGCAGGCGCCAGCGCAGGGCCCGCCCCACTGCGCCGAGGCCCACCAGGCCCACGGTCCGGCCGGCCATCTCCCAGGCCCGGTAGCGCTGGTAGGGGATCTTGCCGTCCCGGTAGATCTCCCCGGCGCGCACGTCCTTGTCCGCCGGGACGATGCCACGGGTGGCCGCGAACAGCAGGGCCACGGCGAGCTCGGCCACTGCGTCGGCGTTGCGCCCCGGGGCGCGCAGCACCGGGACGCCGGCGGCCGTCGCCGCCGGGACGTCCACGTTCGTCGGATCCCCCCTGCAGCTGGCCACGGCGATGATCGGTTGCTCGTAGAGCTCGGCGCCGCAGCTGTCACCCTCGACCACGACCAGGTTGGCCCCTTCGGCGGCAACCCGATCGGCCAGCTGCTGGGAGTTGTAGATGCGGAGGGTCGGTTGATCGAGCCACGAATCGAGCACGAGATCGGCCAGCTGACCCAGGAGATCGAGACCGGGCCCGCTCACTGCCGCAGTGACCAAGGCTTTCGGCCGTGTCGTGCTCATTTCCTCTGGCTCCTCTCATGGTGCGGACTTTCGTCCATAATGGCGGCATCATGACACGGATCGGGCATTTGTGAGCAACCGGGCGGGGCCGATCACGATAGGGGTGGACGTCGGCACGACATCGGTCAAAGCGCTGGCGATCGACGAGAACGGGGAGGTCGTGGCGCGGAGCAGAGTGCCGCATCGGATCTTGGCCTCGGAGCCCGACGAGCTACGCCATGATGCCCGTCGGGCCTGGCGCGCCGGTCCCCAGAAGGCCTTCGCCGAGCTGTCGGCCGCCTTGACGGCAGCGGGGAACGGCGACGTGGCCGGGTTGGCGGTGGCCTCCATGGTGCCCTCGCTCACCGCGGTGAACCGGCGGGGGGTGCCCACGCTGCCCGGTCTCTTGTACGGGGACTTCGAGGGACGACCGACCCTTAGCCCCCCGGAGCCGGGTGCCGAGTCCACGGATCCGGTTCCCGCCGGGATGCCCGACGCGGAGGGCTTCATGCGCTGGGCCCACGCCGAGGCGCCCGACGCCGCCGGCTACTGGCCCTGCCAGGCGGTGGCCACCTATGCCCTGGCCGGAGTGCCCGCGGTCGACACCGGCGTCACGGCCTCCATGGGTGACCTGCACGCAGGGGGCAAGTGGAACAGCCCGCTGCTCGACGCCATCGGCGTGCTGCCGTCCCAGCTCCCCCACGTGGTCCCGATGTGTGCCGCCGGGGGCACCTTGCCCGGGTCCGACACGGTGTTCACGGGCGGGTCGATCGATGCCATGTGCGACCAGGTGGTGGCGGGCGCCACGCAAACGGGCGACGTGCACGTCATCTTCGGTGCCACCCTGATCGTCTGGGTCGTCGCCGACGAGTGGATCCAGGTGCCCGGGCTCATCAGCTATCCCCACACGACGCCGGACCGCTTCCTGATCGGGGGCCCGAGCAACGCGGGCGCCCTGTTCGTCGATTGGGCCCGCACCCTGCTGCGCGGTGCGCCGCGCCCGGGTCCCGACCGGGAGCGGCTCGCGCCGCGGCTCGGCGTGCCCGGCCGTGTGCCCGTCTGGCTGCCCTACCTGCGCGGCGAGCGCACGCCCTTCAACGACCACACGCTGCGTTCGAACCTCTACGGCATGGACATCGGGTCAGGCGCCGAGGCGCTCGAGCGTGCCGCCTTCGAGGCCAGCGGGTTCGTCGTCCGGCGCATGATCGACGGGACCGGCGTGGTGCCGCGGCGCATCGTGGCGAGCGGCGGGGGCTCCCGGGTTACGGCTTGGATGGCGGCGGTCGCCGATGCCACCGACCTTCCCGTGGACGCCGTGGCGGTGCCCGACGGCGCCGCGCGCGGCGCGGCCTTCCTGGCCCGGATGGCGGCCGGGCTCGAGACGTCACTCAATGACTCGGCGCGCTGGGGGAGCGTCGGGCGCCGGATTGAGCCGGACCCCAACTGGGTGCAGGCCACGGAAGCCCGCTATCGGCGCTTCTGCGAGTTGGGGACCGGCGCCTGACCTTCAGCCGTTCGGCGTGAAGGCCACCTTGAGGGCGCCGCTCTGGTCCTGGCGGGCGATGGCCTTGAGGGCGTCCCACCACTCGGGCAGCGCGAAGCGATGGGTCAACATGGGCGTGATGTCGATCCGCCCGTCTGCCACCAGTTGGAGGTAGTGGGCGATGGCGTGCTGGCGCACCCCTTCGAAGTCCTCGACGCCGAACGCGTTCGACCCGGTGATGGAGAGCTCCTTGAAGTAGATAGGGGTGGACTCCCAACGTTGCGGGGTGGCCACGCCCGTGTAGACCAGGCGCCCCCGCTCGGCGAGGACACGGACCCCCACCTCGAGCGTGTCTGCCTTGGCAATGGTGTCGTAGACCACGTCGATGTGCCCCGGATGCGTCACGGGTAGCCCGTCGAACGGGGTGTGCAGGACGGCGCCGGACCACTCCGCCAATGCTTCGACCAGTTCCAGTCGCGGCTCATGGGCGAACGCCTTCGACGCGCCGAACTTCTCGGCCATGTCGCGCTGCGCGTCGAAGCGTGCCACCACGGCGACTTCGACGTCGGGGTACAGGGCGCGCAAAATGGCGACGCTGGTGAGACCCAACGCCCCGGCGCCGTAGACGAGCACCCGCCCGCCTCGGGGCGGTGGGTTGCGGACGATGGCATGGAAGGACACAGAGAAGGGGTCGGCCAGCACGGCCGCTTCGTCGGAGATCCCGTCCGGCACGGGGATGAGCATGGAGTCGTGCGCGGCCAGGCGCTCGGCCCACGCTCCGGGCGCCCCGGTGGTCACGCCGACGTGGACGCCGGGACCGATGTCGCCCTTGGTGAAGCTCCAGCACAGGCTGAGGTCGCCCGCGGCGCACGGCGGGCAGGGCGGCTGTATCCCGCGAGGGCCACACGTGAGCCAGGGGTTCAAGATGACCCGTTGGCCCACGTGCAACCCGGTGGCCTGCGGGCCGAGCGCGACGACCTCGGCCACCACCTCGTGGCCGGGCACGTGCGGCAGGGAGGAGAAGGCGGCCATGGGGTTGTCGATGTCGCCCGTGTTGAAGTCCCCGAGCACGAGCTTGGCATCGGAGCCGCAGATTCCCGAAAGGATGGGCTTGGTGATCACCCAGTCCGGGCGCACCAGTGCGGCATCGGCCATGACGTGCAACCCGAACGGGAGACCGGCCAGCATCGTCTCCAACTCGTCGTGGGGGTCCGGCCGGACCTCTTCGGGATCGGGCGGCGCACCAAAGAGAAGAGCCTTCATCGGGGTTCGTCCGCGCGCGCCTGGTCGACCATGGCGCGCATCCCGACCATGAAACTGTCGAAGTCGGCCGTCTTCATCTCAATCACCGCTTTCATGTCCGGCAGGTAGTGCTCGAAGTTCTCGCTGTCGATGGCGTCCACCACTCCCTGGGCGATCTCTGACGGCGGGACTTTCGGCCCGTCATAGAGGGGGGGATCGTTGTCGGGCTGGTCCCAGATCTCCGTGTCGATGGCGCCGGGGAGGATCAACCTGACCCGTACCCCGGAGCCGTCGAGATCGATGGCCATGGACTCACTCCAGCCGGCCAAGGCGAATTTAGATCCGGAGTACGCCGCTTCGGTGGCGATGCCCAGTCGGCCGCCCAAACTCGACACATTGACGATCGTCCCCGCGCCGCGCGCCAGCATGCGGGGCAGCACCGCCAGGCTTATGGCGACGGGCGAGAAGTAGTTGATCGTCATGGTCCGTTCGACTTCGGCCATGGTGAGCTGGCTGGCGTGACGGCGCATGGGCGCGCCGGCGTTGTTGATTACGACATCGATTCCTCCGAAGTGATCCCAGACGGACAACGCCAACGCCGCGGCCTCGGCGGGCACGGAGAGGTCGGCGGCCCAACGCTCCGAGGCGGGCGAGGTGACCCGGCAGTCGGCCAGGACGGCGTCGAGGCGGTCCTTGCGGCGTGCCACCAGCGCGACGTTGTCGCCGCGGGCGGCCAGCACCCGGGCGACGGCCTCCCCGATACCCGAGGAAGCACCGGTGACGAGGATGGTCCGCTGA